>JACCDJ010875639.1_pt1 | contig 13314 bp, 15 predicted proteins | sample 7444481 | NCBI WGS metagenome assembly JACCDJ01 (sample SAMN15323435, study PRJNA562643) | freshwater metagenome | isolation source: river surface water | place: USA:Blue River Watershed | collected 2017-08-15 | reverse complement strand
GACTGGAGAAGTGAGGACTGATGATGGCTAGAAACCAATCACCACTCGAGACTCCAAAGACCAAGCAGATCTTTAGAGCCCCAAGCCTGAACCAAGAGGCAGTTGGCAGAATCTCCGAGCGTTTTGCCCGTGCTATGGGAACCGGAGCATTCCTAATCACGATGACAATCATCGTTTTGCTTTGGGTTTCTTGGAACACGCTTGCACCCGAGAGCGCTCAGTACGACCCAAGAGCGCTGAACTTTACGCTGCTTACTCTGATTCTGTCACTGCAGGCTTCCTATGCCGCTCCGCTGATTCTGTTGGCACAAAATCGCCAGGACGACCGTGACCGAGTGAAGTTTGAACAGGATCGCCAGCGAGCCGAACGAAACCTTGCCGACACCGAGTATCTTGCCCGCGAGGTAGCGGCCCTAAAGCTTGCGCTTGAAGAGGTGGCCACCAAGGATTTCGTGAAGGACGAGTTGCGTGAGGTTGTGCGCGAGCTTCTCGAGGAACTTCAGCCCAAGCCAAAAAAGACCAAATGAGCAAAGCCCTACAGGCCTTGAGTCAGGTGATTGACCCTGAACTCAGAGCACCTATCACCGAACTTGGCATGGTGGAGATTCGATCGGAATCGGAAGTCCATGCCGACGTAATCGTCAAGCTAACCATCGCTGGTTGTCCGGCCGCCCAGAAGATTGAGCGAGACGTCAAAGAGGTGCTAACCGCCGCCTTTGCAAGCTTCGAGCTGACCATGTCGGTGATGACGCAAGAAGAGCGAGATGAACTCAAGGCAAAGCTGCGCGGTAACGCCCCGGTGAGATTCAATCCGTTTGCCCAAGACGACAACTTCACCAAAGTGATTTTTGTTGGTAGCGGAAAGGGTGGTGTTGGAAAGAGCACCTTGACCGCCAATATCGCAGTTGCCCTGGCCCAGCTTGGTCACAAGGTTGGACTGATCGACGCTGATATCTTTGGCTACTCGATCCCTGGTCAACTAGGCATTCAAGAAGCTCCGACTCAACTCGACGACCTTATGCTCCCGCCAATTGCATTTGGCGTGAAAGTAATGTCAATCGGCTTTTTCGTAAAAGATAACCAGCCGGTTGGCTGGCGCGGGCCCATGCTGCACCGCGCCATCGAACAGTTTCTAACTAATGTCTACTGGGGTGATTTGGATTACCTGTTGGTTGACCTGCCACCTGGCACCGGTGACGTTGCCATCAGCCTGGGGCAATTGTTAAGCAAGGCAAAATCGGTGGTCATCACCACACCGCAATCGGCAGCCGCAACCGTGGCTGAGCGCAGCGGAGCAATTGGACTTCAAACCGGGCAGGAGGTTCTAGGAGTCATCGAGAACCTGAGCTTTCTTCCGAGCGCATCAGGCAACCAGTACATTTTTGGTCAGGGTGGCGGCCAAGCCGTAGCTGATCGTCTCAGCACCCTAAGCGGTCAGTTCGTCGAACTGTTGGCGCAGCTGCCGATTAGCGCAGCGCTTCGAGAGGCCTCCGACAACGGCGTACCACTCGTCGTTTCTCACCCTGAGGACGAAGTTTCCAAGAAGATTCTAGAAATCGCACGAGTCCTCACCAAGAAGCCGATTGGCCTAAATGGGAAATCTTTGGGTCTAAAACCTCGTTAGATATAGGTATGAATCTAATTTCGGTCGTAAGCCCGCTAACCGGGGAGAAGCTTCACGACATTCAGGCCTTCAGCGCGAGCGAAGTGGCCGATGCCTTCCAATCCGCTCGCAAAGCACAGCCTGCCTGGGCTGCATCCGTTCAGCGTCGCACACTAGTGGCTAAGAAACTCGCTGCCCTTTTAGCCAAAGAGCAAGCTGCTGTGATGGACATGCTGCAAGCCGAAACCGGCAAGTCTCGCTCCCATGCCTTTGAAGAAATTGCGGGAGCGCTAGGAGCCATTTCCTACTACTCAAAAGTTGCTCCGAAGCTGGTGCGTCGCAAGCGCATTAAGGCTGCAGTCCCTCTGATGCTGAGCGCATACGTTGAGACCGTGCCGGTTGGAGTGGTTGGTGTGATCACTCCTTGGAACTACCCGCTAGCGCTAACCATGATGGACGTGATTCCTGCGCTAATGGCAGGAAACTCGGTAGTCCACAAGGCCGACAACCAAACCGCGATGACGGTTCACCTGGCAAGAGAATTGGCCATCAAGGCTGGATTCCCAGAGGACGTTTGGAAGATTGTGCATGGTGATGCCGCTGAGGTTGGCAATGCCGTCACGGACAACGCTGACTATGTCGCTTTCACCGGTTCAACCCCAACCGGTCGAATTGTGGCGGAGCGAGCTGCCAAGCGACTAATCGGTTACAGTCTCGAACTCGGTGGCAAGAACCCAATGCTTGTCTTGCCGGGAGCCAATTTAGAACAGGCTGCCGAGATTGCACTTGGTTCAGCATTTGGAAATGCTGGCCAGCTCTGCGTTTCTATCGAGCGACTCTATGTTCCAAACCACGCACTGGCTGAGTTCGAAACCATCCTGAAGCGTCGCATCGAAACCATGACGGTTGGCTCATCAGCAGAATTTGCTCACGACATTGGTTCGCTCACTTCTAAGGCTCAGGTCGAGCGGGTCTCCGGCTTTGTCGACCGCGCGGTTTCCGAGGGAGCCAAGATTCTCACCGGTGGCAAGCGACTGGAAAATCTTGGACCAAACTACTACGCACCAACCGTGTTGACGGCAGTGCCAAAGACCGCTGAGATCATGACCAAGGAAGTCTTTGGTCCGGTTATCGCGCTGGTTGGCTATGACTCTTTGGATGAGGCGGTTGAGCTTGCTAACGCCACCGAGTTCGGCCTCAATGCGTCAGTGGTCGGAGATCGCTCCAAAGCACTTGAGATTGCCTCCAGGCTGATGGCAGGCTCAGTGAACGTCAATGAGGGTTACCGCGCCAGCATGGCCTCTTTTGCAGCTCCGATGGGTGGCATGAAGCAGTCTGGCAATGGCAGACGTTCGGGGCCAGCTGGGCTATTGCGATTTACCGAGACCCGCACCATTGGCGTGGCGAACAAGCTACCAATTGGTTTGCCAACTAGGGCGAAGGAATACAAGGTCATGGCACCGCTGATGACCAAGCTCACTAAGTGGATCTAGGTAGCCTCAGGGTCAAAAGGCGCGGCTTCGCCAAGCGCTAGCGGTTCTTGAACCTTAGGGCGATTTAGCTTCTCAGCGGCATTTGGCTGACGCAAAGGCTCGCGCAATGCATCGCGCACAATTCTTCTTGGGTCGTACTGACGCGGGTCAAGCTTCTTCCAGTCCAGGTCCTCAAAGCCTTCGCCCAATTCGGATTTCATCTGGGTTTGTGCGTTGTCCACCATGCGGCGCATCTTCTTGATCCACTCGGCGAGCTGCTTGGAATAACCGGGAAGACGTTCTGGTCCGATGATCAAGACAGCAAGCAGCACGAGTAGCAGAAGCTTCTCAGCGCTAAGACCAAACATTCTTTGAGTTTACCGCTTTCGAATCAATGGTTTGCACGCATTCCATACCTATGCTTAGTGACATCATGATTGACAAAATCTCCAGTTGGAAATTCGCCGAGGATTACCCTCTCGAACCAAGCGAAATTCGCGAAGCTCGCCATCACGCCGAGCAGCTTGGAGTTGAGTCCGTTACCCCAGCAACCGGTGCCCAATTGGCGGTGTTGGCTGCGATTTCCAAGGCAAAAAACATTGTTGAGGCTGGCACAGGGGCTGGCATCTCAGGCCTTTGGCTACTGAGCGCGGCTAAGGATTCCATCCTCACCACAATTGACAATGAGCCGGAGTATCAGAACGTCGCAAAAAAGAATTTTGCTGCCGCCGGCATTCCTGCCAACCGCATTCGCGTAATCACTGGCAAAGCCAAGGCGGTCATGGGGAATATGGCCGAAGGTGGCTACGACCTGGTCTTTCTGGACATCGACCCGCTTGAACTTGAGGAACTGCTGCCAACCGCAGTGGCACTGATTCGCCCCGGTGGTGCCTTGATTATTGCTCACGCACTCTGGCGCGATCGAGTACCTAACCCAGCGCTTCGAGACGATGAAACTGCTGCGTTGCGCGCGGCAACGCGAGCGTTCTCAAATGTGGATGGTTTTATCTCAAGCATCTCGCTGATTGGCGATGGTCTGCTTTTGGTCGCTAAGGGCGAATAACTACTTCTTGATTACGCCAGCAAGAACTTTGTGAAGCTCGGTTGCTTCGGCTTCGTTTACAGAAACTACTAGACGTCCGCCACCCTCGAGTGGGACTCGAAGAACGATCAGGCCGCGTGGTTCGCGTTCTGCCTCCATTGGACCGTCTCCGGTGCGAGGCTTCATTGCTGCCATGAAAACTACTCCTAGGTATTGCGCGGGATGCCCTCAATTATCCCAGAAATAGGCAGATATAGCCAAATTAGTTTGTGCTGAGCCAGCGGCGCAATCCGGCCTCGCAGTCAAAAAGATGACCCACCGGAACGTTTTCGTTATCGGCATGTGCCAGTGATGGGTCACCGGGGCCGTAGTTCACCGCGGGGATTCCCAAGGAGCTAAAACGAGCCACGTCAGTCCAGCCATACTTTGGCTTTACCTCACTCCCAAGTGATGCCATGAATGCCTGAGCCTGTGGGGTGTTTAGCCCAGGCCTAGCGCCCACGGCGAGGTCGGTAACGGTGACCTGGTAACCTGCGAAAAACTCTCGCATCAGCGCTTCTGCTTCTTCGCCGGAGCGGGATGGAGCAAAGCGGTAGTTGACCGTCAACGTCGCCTGATCTGGGATGACGTTGGTTGCAATACCAGCGGTGACCATAACCGCATTTAGGCTCTCGCGATAGTCAAGCCCATCAACATTCAAGGTCTCGGGTTCGAAGCTGGCGAGCTTTTGAAGTATCGGAGCTAACTTGTGGATGGCGTTCTCCCCCATCCAAGGACGAGCTGAGTGAGCCTTTTTACCGCTGGCGGAAACCTCGACTCGAATCGTGCCGTTGCAACCGCCTTCGATCAAAGCACTGGTCGGTTCGCAAAGCACCGCAAAGTCACCCTGAATCAAATCTGGGCGATTGCGAACCAATCGGCCAAGGCCGTTTAGATCGCTGGCTACTTCTTCGTTGTCGTAGAACACCCAAGTGATATCGACACTTGGGTTTATCAGCTCAACTGCGAGCTTCAACATCACAGCAACGCCGGCCTTCATGTCCACCGTGCCGCGACCAACAATCACCTGCTCGCGCTCGAAGTGATGCAGTTGAGTCGGAAGGTTGTTGGCTACCGGAACAGTATCGATGTGACCGGCAATGACCACCCTGGAACCGAGCCCCAAGTTGGTGCTGGCGACCACGGCATTACCGTCTCTGACAACACTTAGGTGGCTATATCCGCTGAGTAGTTTTTCAACCTCATCCGCGAGCGCCGCCTCATTACCGGAGACCGATTCGATGTCGCAGATTGCCATGGTTAGCTCAACCAGGTTGGAGGTATCAAGTGCCATGCCAAAAAGGCTACCTGTATTCTGGTGAGGATGAGTGAGACATACCTAACTGAGAAGGCCTGGGGCCACGGACTAGCCACCATTTCACAAGATGGCACAGTTTTGGATGCCTGGTTCCCTGAGCCACAGGTTGGCGAAGCACCGAAGTCAGACTTGCAGTGGTTCGCTCCTCGTGAGCTAGACCAGTTGGTCGGTGTTGATGAGCTTCGAAATGTCAGAACCGAAGTCATTCGCTGCGAGATAGAGCTTTCCTTGCCAGTCACCTCGACCCAGGACGCCTACCTCAGACTCCAGCTGCTTTCCCACCTCTTGGTGCAGCCAAACAGCATCAACCTAGAGGGTTTGATTCCAAACCTTCCAATCGTCGCCTTCACTAACCGCGGGGTCATGACCGTGGAAGACTTCGAGGCAAAAACCATCACGCTACGCAATCAGGGAGTGGTTGCCCACTCGATTGACAAATTCCCACGCCTAGTTGACTACGTAGTGCCAAAGAAGGTTCGCATCGCGGATGCCAACCGCGTTCGTCTTGGTGCTCACCTGGCTCCGGGCACCACAGTTATGCACGAAGGATTTGTGAACTTCAACGCTGGAACCTTGGGAACCTCGATGGTGGAGGGCCGCATCTCGCAGGGCGTGGTGGTTGGCGATGGCTCAGACATCGGAGGCGGAGCTTCGATCATGGGCACGCTATCCGGTGGTGGAAAGCACAAAGTTTCAATTGGAAAGAATGCGCTGCTTGGCGCTAACTCCGGTGTTGGAATTTCGATTGGCGATAACTCGGTGGTTGAAGCCGGCCTCTACATCACTGCCGGCACCAAGGTCACGCTGATTGTTGATGGCAGGACCCAGGTTGTGAAGGCTGCTGAGCTCAATGGCCTACCCGGCATGCTGTTTAGGCGCAACTCACAAAATGGTGCTGTCGAGGCAATTGCACGCGAAGGCTTGGGCGTTTCGCTAAACAGCGAATTGCACGCCTAAGAACTAACCGAATCCCAGCCTTTTGGCTCAAGCTCACTGCCGCCGAGCAAAACTGGCGCCGCTTGGCGCTCGGTAACCCTGCCAATTACCTTGAATCCCCTTGGGATCTCTACTCCTGAGGGGAAGGTGGCCAAGAGCGAGTGATCCTCACCACCGAAGAGCACCCAGTCCATTGGGTCGCGAGCCAAATCATCCCGGGCGGTCATCGATAGCGCAGCTTGCTCTAGCACAGCGGCATAACCCTCTAGTTTGCTGCGATCTAGCTCGATGGAAACACTTGAGGCATTGGCAAGCCGGTTAGAGTCCAACGCCAAAGAATCAGAAACATCCATCATTGAGGTGGCAGATGAAGCTGCCTGGATGCCAAGTTGAATTGGTGGGGTTGGTCGAAGCTGAACCGCCACCCACTCGTCATAGGCCTTAGCAAGCGACTCATCTGGGTGGAGCAGCAGGTCCAAACCACACGCAGCGCGCCCCAGCGTGCCCGCTAAGGCGACACTATCGCCAACCTGAGCTCCTGAGCGAAGCACTGGATTGGCGCCCGCTAGGTGGCCGTGTGCGGTTACCGCAATCACAATCTGCTCACCGGAAGCTAGATCTCCCCCGACGATCTCGCAATCTGGTGCCAACTCATCACAACCAGACTGCAAACCGCGAGCAAAATCCTCCAGCCACAGCTGGGTAGTTGATTTTGGAATTACCATCGCCACCACAAGTGCGATTGGCTTGGCCCCCATTGCGGCAACATCGGCGACGTTGCTCGCCACAGCTTTGAACCCCAGGTCATACCCAGAAGAAAAGTCATTTCGAAAGTCGTGGCCTTCAACCATGGTGTCGGTGGTGACTACAAAGCGGCCATCGGAAACCGCAACGACTGCAGCATCGTCACCAGATCCGACCAAAGTGGTCTCAACCCTGCGAAAGTTCTGGACCGCACGCTTGAGTGCGGCAATTTCACCAAGTTCGAAGACGGTTGGACCTGAATAATTCACAAACCAACGCTAGCCTGTATTTGATGCGAAAACTTCTTCTTCTGGCGCTTATTCCGCTGCTGACCGGCTGTGCCGCAACCGTAAACCTTGATCCCGCACCCCTAGCAAACGATCCAGGTTGCGCGGAGGTTTCGGTGCGCTATCCATCCGGCATCGGGGATCTCGCAGAGCGCTACACCAATGCCCAGGCAACCTCGGCATGGGGTGATCCGGCGGCAATCATTGCTCGCTGTGGGCTGGAACCGGTTGAAGCCTCAACCCTTAGCTGCGTTAGCGCCGGCGGTGTCGACTGGCTGGTGGATGACTCCCAGGCCCCCAGCTACCGCTTTATCAGCTTTGCTAGAAACCCAGCCGTTGAGGTCATAGTGGATTCGGAAAAGGCTAGTGGTGTGGGAGCGTTGGAAGCTCTTGCAGGAGCAGTTTCAAAGATTCCGGCCAGCAAGGTTTGCACCGAAATCACGAACTAGCGCGGTTGGGTGCCCTGGCTAAGTCCGGTCTGGATCAGGGTGTCAACCAATTCTGGGTAGCTGACTCCGGTGGCCTGCCAGAGCGATGGATACATCGAAATTGGAGTGAAGCCCGGCATGGTGTTCACCTCGGTGATTACAAAGCCGGAGCTAGTCAAAAAGAAATCGGTCCTGGCAAGTCCAGAGCAGCCCAATGCCCTAAAGGCTAGCTTCGCCAAGCGATGCATTTCAATTAGTTCGCTGTCCGATAGTGAAGTTGGGACCAGAAGATCCGCTCCCCCATCCAGATACTTGGCCTCGTAGTCGTAGAACTCTCTACCGGTCACCACAATCTCACCGGCTAGCGAAACCTTGAGCTCTCCGCTTGGGAGCTCTAATACAGCACACTCAACCTCGCGGCCAATCACCGCAGTCTCAACCAAAACCGTATTGTCGTGGGCGAAGGCCTCAACGATTGCCGACTCAAGGTCGGCAAAACTCTTGACCTTTCTAACTCCGACCGAAGAACCAGAGCGCGATGGTTTTACAAACACCGGTAGTTGGAAGGTTGCCTCACACTTAGCCAGGAAGGCCTGAGCGTCAAGGTCGAACTCCTTCTCGGTAATCACAAGACCCTCGGCAACCGCAATACCGGCATTTTGGAATAGCGCTTTGGCCTTGGATTTCTCCATCGCAACCGCAGAGGCTAAAACACCATTGCCAACGTATGGGACTTCGCAGAGCTGAAGCAGACCCTGAATCGAGCCATCCTCACCATTGGGTCCGTGCAGCACTGGGAAAGCGATGTCAATCACACCTAAGTCATCGCCCGCTGCCGTCTTCCAGGATCCGCCACCAAGCGCTGGATAGACCTCTATTCCATCTAGGACCTGCGGGCTATCGGCCAACTTCCAGTCTGGTGAAATTGGGTTCAGCACAAACTTTCCAGTGGGGGTGATCCCAATTGGAATCACTTCGTACTTTGACTTATCGATTGCCGAATAGACGCCTAGCGCGGTGACGCAAGAAACGCTGTGCTCAGAGGATGCGCCACCATAGATCAGTGCTAATCGAATCAAAACTCCACCTCGACATCATCGGCAAGATTTAGCTGGCGACCAAAGTCCTGTGGCTTCATGCGTCCATTCAACACGTCGCTAACCTGCGCCACAATTGGCATTTCAATGCCTTTTTGGTTGGCGCTCTCAAGCACCGGTTCGACAGAACTCAATCCCTCTGCGGTTTGCTGCATACGCTTTAGCACCTCGCGCTTGGTGTAGCCCTTACCGAGCATTTCACCGGCTCTAAAGTTTCTAGAAAGCGATGACTCACTGGTGGCAATCAGGTCACCCAGTCCAGCCAGACCGAACATGGTTCGGCGACGAGCTCCGTGAGCGACGGCAAACTTGGTGATTTCGGCAAGTCCGCGGGTCATGATCGAGGCCTTGGTGTTCTGGCCGTGCCCTAGGCCGTTGACAATTCCGATGGCAACTGCAATCAGATTCTTCAGCACACCACCGAGCTCAGTACCAATCACATCCTGATTTGTGAAAACGGTGAAGTATTCGTTCGAACAGGTTCTTGCAACCTCGTTGGCACGCTCGGCATCTGCGCAGGCGCAGACTGATGCTGCCGGTTCTTGCTTAGCAATTTCGAGTGCGAGGTTAGGACCCGACACCACAGCCATGTGGGTCATCGGCAAGCCAGTGGCTTGAACCATTACCTCGCTCATACGCAATCCGGTGCCTTGCTCGAGACCCTTGATCAAGCTGATGAGAGTTGCGCCCTTTGGGATCAGGTCTTTCCAGGCGGTTAGGCTCTCACGCAAACTCTGAGAAGGGATTGCCAAATAAATCTGCTCTGCGTCCTTGAGTGCTGCTGCCAAATTGCTGGTGGCCGAAAGGTTTTGTGGCAAATCGATACCGGGCAGGTAGTCACTGTTGCGCTTGGTCTCGTTGATTTCGTTGGCAACTTCTTCACGCCTAGACCAAAGCATTACCTCGAAACCGGCATCGGCGATAACCTTTGCCACCGTGGTTCCCCAGGAACCCGCGCCCATTACGACGATGCGGCTCACTTCTTTTTCCTAAAGTTGCCGATCTCGGTCTGGCCTTTTTTGGCTGGATCCCAAAGCTCCTTCGGAGGAGTTTCTCCTCTGAGCTCTCCGACGATGGCTGAGATTTGACGCATCACCTTCTCGGTGGCGGCGTTTACCTCCAAAGCAGTGACGCCATCCTTTCGCAGCTCATCAAAGTGCATCGGCTTACCGATTTTCACATTGACGGTGTGGAATGGATTTGGCCTAAACTTCTTTGAGTAGGTGCCTAGGACCTTTTCGATACCCCAGTGACCGGCGGGGACGATAGGCAAACCCAGCTCAATCGCCAGGCGAATTGCACCAGACTTACCGCGCATCGGCCAGAGGTCTGGATCGCGAGTCAAGGTGCCTTCTGGGAAAACAACAACCACCTGTCCGGCCTTGAGAAACTCAATAGCGGCGCGCAGCGGCTCATCATTAGACCTGCCGGTGCGATAGACCGGAATCTGACCAACCTTTGGAAGTAGTGCTCCTAAGACTGGGATTCGAAATAACGACTCTTTGGCTAGGTAGTGCGGGGTGCGCTTCATATGGATAAAGACCGAGTAGGCAAAGGCCAGTGGATCTAAGTAGTTGACGTGATTGGCAACCAGGATGTAACCGCCCTTTGGCAGATTCTCCATGCCTTCGGTCTTGATGCGGAACATCAATCGAATCAGCGGAGCCAAAATTGACGCCACCAAAGTGAAGACAAAGCTCTTCTCGCGAATTACCTTGGGCAGCTTTGCCTCAGCCACGTGCTTAGCCTTCGAACTTAAAGTCGGCACCTAGCGCACCGAGCTTGTCAATGAAGCGCTCGTAGCCGCGCGAGATGAGTTGAACATTGGTGACGTTTGAGGTGCCATCGGCCGCCAGGGCTGCCACCACGTGGCTAAAGCCACCGCGAAGGTCTGGGACTCTGATGTCTGCACCGTGTAGCGGAGTGGGTCCAGAGATAACTGCAGAGTGGTTGAAGTTGCGCTGACCGAAGCGGCAAGGGTTACCACCTAAGCACTCGCGATAGATCTGAATCTGAGCACCCATTTGGTTCAGCGCATCTGTGAATCCAAAGCGGTTCTCATAAACCGTTTCGTGCACGATCGAAAGACCCTGGGCCTGGGTTAGCGCCACCACCAGCGGCTGCTGCCAGTCGGTCATAAATCCTGGGTGCACATCGGTCTCAATTACCACCGGCTGCAACTCAGTTCCCGGGTGGTAGAAGCGGATACCGTCATCCGCAATATCAAACTGGCCGCCAACCTTGCGGTAGACGTTCAGGAAGGTCATCATCTCGACCTGGCGAGCGCCGCCGACGAAGATATCGCCCTTGGTGGCAAGCGCTGCAGCTGCCCAGCTGGCTGCCTCATTGCGATCAAACAATGCCTGGTGAGTAAAGCCCTTGAGGGACTTCACGCCCTCGATGCGGATCACGCGATCGGTGTCAACCGAGATGATGGCGCCCATCTTCTGCAGGATGGAAATAAGGTCGATGATTTCCGGCTCGATTGCGGCGCCCGAAAGTTCCGTGAGCCCAGATGCGGTGGTGGCGGAGAGCAATACCTGCTCGGTGGCACCAACCGATGGATACGGAAGTGAAATCTTTGCGCCCTTTAGTCCATCCGGTGCGCTAAGCCTGGTTCCGGTTGGCAGCTTCTCAATTACCGCGCCAAAAGAGCGCAGCACATCGAAGTGGAAGTCCACCGGACGGTCACCAATCTCGCAGCCACCAAGACCCGGGATGAAGGCTTCTCCCAAGCGGTGCAGTAGCGGACCACAGAACAAAATTGGAATACGCGAGCTACCAGCATGCGCATCGATGTCCACCATGCGAGCCTGCTCGACATTGGATGGGTCGAGCACCATGTCACCGGTCACGGAGTCGTGGTTGATGGTTACGCCATGAAGCTGAAGCAGACGAGAGACAACCTCAACATCGGAGATGTGCGGCACATCTTTTAGGGTCGAAGGAGTCTCACCCAGCAGCGCTGCCACCATTGCCTTGGTGACCAGGTTCTTGGCACCCTTTAGGTCCACCCGACCGGCTAGTGGCTTACCACCGTTGATAGTGATTTGGCTCACTTAGACTCCCTTGGCCGGAAGAGTTTTGGGTCTCCAAGACTCTCGCTTAGCCTCAAATGCGGCTATGGCTGCCTCATTTTGCAAGGTGATTCCGATGTCATCGAGACCCTCCATGAGACGCCATTTAGTGTATTCGTCGATTTCAAAACTGACGCTCAGCTCACCGATGGAGACAATCTGAGCGGGTAGGTCGACCTTGGCTTGAACGCCTGGGTTGGCATCAATTGCGGCCCACATCGCCTCCATATCAGACTCGGAGATCACACCGGCGATCAACCCCTGCTTGCCTGAGTTACCGCGGAAAATGTCTGCAAACTTCGGGCTGAAGACCGCCTTGAAACCAAAATCGCGAAGTGCCCAAACCGCGTGCTCGCGAGAAGATCCGGTTCCAAAGTCTGGACCGGTGACCAACACCTCAGCCTTTTGGTAAACCGGCTGGTTCAACACGAAATCTGGCTCTTGGCCACGCCAGTTGGCGAACAGTCCGTCTTCAAAGCCAGTCTTAGTGATGCGCTTTAGGTAAACCGCCGGGATGATCTGGTCGGTGTCCACATTGGAGCGCTTGAGTGGTGCGGCAACACCTTGGAACACTGAAATCTTTTCCATTTACGCCTCCAGATCCGCAGGTGCTGAGAGTGTTCCGCGAACTGCGGTCGCAGCTGCCACGACTGGGGAAACCAGGTGGGTTCTGGCACCCTTGCCCTGACGACCCTCGAAGTTACGGTTTGAGGTCGAGGCGGCACGCTCGCCCGGAGCGAGCTGGTCTGGGTTCATGCCCAAGCACATCGAACAACCGGCAAAACGCCATTCGGCCCCGAAGTCCTTGAAGACCTTGTCGAGTCCCTCGGCCTCGGCCTGCAGTCGAACCATTGCTGAACCCGGCACAACCATCATGCGAACGCCATCGGCCTTTTTGCGACCCTTGACGATCTCGGCTGCCGCACGAAGGTCTTCGATTCGGGCATTGGTGCAGGAACCTAGGAACACTGTGTTTACCGCAATGTCCTTCATCTTGGTTCCGGGAGTGAGGTCCATGTATTCCAAAGCCCGCTCTGCAGCCGCACGCTCGCTGGAATCAGAAATTGAACTTGGGTCTGGAACGCTGTCCATTAGTGACACACCCTGACCTGGGTTAGTGCCCCAGGTTACAAATGGATCCAAGGTATCTGCATCGATGAATACCTCGGCATCAAACACCGCACCCTCATCGGTCTTCAGGGTCTTCCAGTACTCAACTGCAGAATCCCAATCACTGCCAGTTGGAGCGTGTGGACGACCCTTTAGATACT
>JACCDJ010466549.1_pt1 | contig 13319 bp, 13 predicted proteins | sample 7444481 | NCBI WGS metagenome assembly JACCDJ01 (sample SAMN15323435, study PRJNA562643) | freshwater metagenome | isolation source: river surface water | place: USA:Blue River Watershed | collected 2017-08-15 | reverse complement strand
TGCGACAGCTCAAACCGTCCCCTTAATCGGGGCATAACGAACGTCGAGTATCGCAAATAACGCTCAAGCGCTACAAAAAGGTCGCCAAAATGGGTGGTTTTTATAGGACAACTTGTCCCCTATTTTGAGGGACGTTACTTGGCTGAGGTGATGGTGAGATTGAGAACGACTTGGCCTGATGGAATTGTTGAAGAGGCGCTCAAGATCGTTGATGTATTTTTAAAGTACGGCAGGTTGAGTTCAGCAATTCCCGTGGCATAGCGAAGCGCTGTTTGAGTTCCGCGATCTGCAGTCTCAGTCTCTGGGTTATATCCACCGATGATCGATACTGAGCTGACGGTGTACTCAGGTGGCAAGCCGTTATCTTCGGCGTACTTCTGCATCGCCAACATAATTGTGATCTGATCAAATTGGGTAAGCGGAATCGAATTCTTATTTACATTGACCTCAGGGTCTGCGGCAGCAGTTGCCGCCGCAATCATCTCTGCCGAGAGCGCTTCTTCACTCGGCACAAATGAGATTGTTGCCAAGAAGATAATTGCAATCGCCAACAGCAAGTCAGCAAACATCCAGCCTGCTTGCGCAGATGGATCTTCGCGTTGGCGACGCTTTTGACGCAGCATTACTTACCTATCTTGCGAATCTCTTGAATGATATTTGCATTATTTGGCAGCGACTTTGAAATCTTCTCGATTCGCTTCGCTGCATCATTGAGAGATTTACTAGAGGTGCGAAGGTTTGCGACTGAACGAGCAAGGGCAGAGTTCAACGTGACGTTATTTACCTCGCGCTTATCGAAGAGGTAAGCCATTACTTCTACAGCGAGACCGATACGTTCGCGCTCGGCATCGAGCTCCTCTTTCTCAGCACGTTCTTCAGCGTTATGGGCCATGATTGGGGTAATCAAGGTCAGGGCAATAACTGCTGCAATAATCCAGAAGTCGAGGAGTGCAACTTCGCTAATCGTCCACTTCTTATCGAGGTAGCCATAACCGTCTTCCCAGAACTGGAGGAAGTTAGCTACTGAGCCAGTCTGCTTTGCGGTGTAGAGCGAGAAGGCGGTAGTCGCCTTAGAGATCGCAAGCCAGGTAAGAGCTACCGGTACGAAGACGAGGATATTTCGAGCGAGCACGAGCATCGAATAGAGGCGAGTCTCGGCCGGCTTAATGAAAGCGTGCGGGAAGATGGCAAGGACATCGGTCGATGCCCAGACAACGAGATCCTCATCGTTCTCGATCGCATCTGCGATTCCAACGAGATATGGATCCTTTGGCATGCGCCGCTTCTTACCCCAGGCGCGAATCTTCTCGGCAAGCTCAGGATTTCCAGTTGTCTTCTTGCGGCTCTTTGGCTTCGGGGCTTCAACTACCGGCGTCTCAACTTTCGGTGCGCCAGATGCGACTTCCGCAGACTTTCTCGCAACGGTCTTCTTGACTACCGTCTTCTTGGTAACGGCCTTCTTAGCTACCGCCTTCTTGGCGACCGACTTCTTCGCCGCTACCTTCTTGCGGGTAGGGGTAGCCTTCTTGCGCACCGGGGTCGCAGCCTTCTTCGCCTTACTCTTCTTCTTCGTTTGAGCCATGAGCGGAAACATACCTCAAGTGGATAGCCATCTCAAAGAGCCCTTTTTTCGCCACTTTTAGCCCATTTCTGCACGAGCCGGCATATGGTTGCGCAATGAGAGCTATTCAAATTAACCAATTCGGCGGGCCAGAAGTCATGCAATATTGTGAGGTTGCAGATCCTTCTCCCTCAGCAGATGAAGTCTTAATTGATGTGACCGCTATTGGAATCAACTATGCCGACACGCATCAGACTGAGAACAGCTACCTCTCTCCACAACGACTGCCGCTCATTCCGGGCATCGAAGTTGTTGGAAATTCCAACGGTCAGCGCTATCTCGCCTCGGTCTCTTCTGGAGGTTATGCCGAAAAAGCTGTGGCACATAAGGGGGCTATCTTTCCTATTCCAGATAACGTCTCCGATGAAGCTGCTCTCTGCGTTCTAATTCAAGGAACGACAGCGTGGCATCTACTTAAGACGATGGGCCACCTTCGTGCCGGTGAAACGGTATTGATTCATGCCGCTGCCGGCGGCGTCGGAACAATTGCAATTCAATTGGCAAAGATGTGGGGTGCCACTGTAATCGCATCCACCTCATCGCCAGAAAAATCAGAGCTTGCGATATCGCTTGGTGCAGATCACGTTATAAGTGCCAATAGCGCAGATCTTGCCGGTGAGATTCGTAAGGCCAATGGCGGCAAGGGCATTGATATCGTCCTAGAGATGATTGGTGGCGCTACCTTTGATCAGAGTCTGCTCGCTCTTGCAGATTTCGGTCGCATGATCACCTTCGGCATGGCCTCACGTACAGCGCCAACCCCAGTCCATCCCGGCTCGTTGATGCATGGGTCGAAGACAATCGCTGGCTTCTGGCTCGCCAACTGCTTCGCGCATAAAGAGTTGATGCACGATGTAGTTGCCGAACTCTTCAGCTTGATCGGCTCAGGCGCGCTAAAGCCAGTGATTGGCGCTACTTTCCCGCTTGCAGAGGCTGCCGACGCTCATCGCGCAATGTTGGCGCGAGGAACAACCGGCAAGATTGCCTTAAAGCCGTAAGGTGACGGTCGCTTATCGGCGACCGCGACCACCGCTGCCACCGCTGCGATTGCCGCGATAACTACGGCCTCCCCCGCTACCACCTTTACGTGGTGCGCGCTTTGGCGCCTCCACTACTGGCGGCACATATGGGATTCCGGAAGGTTGTTGTGCGCCAGTTACTCGCATCAAATCTTCGCTACTTGGCTTTACATAGACGGTCGATGGATTAACACCAGCGCGAGTTGTAAGGCTCTTTACCGATTTCTGCTGACGAGTTGTCGCAAGCGAGACCACAGTTCCGGATTCACCGGCGCGAGCGGTTCGGCCAGAGCGGTGGAGATAATCTTTATGATCTTGTGCCGGATCAACATGTACAACCAGCGAGATGCCATCGACGTGGATGCCACGAGCTGCAACATCGGTCGCGACGAGAGCGGCATTCTCCGACTCTTTAAAGAGCGCTAATGTGCGAGTACGTACCGCCTGTGATTTACCACCGTGGAGCGCACCGACTGGAACACCAGCGTGTGCCAACTTATCGGCTAAGCGATCTGCACCTCGTTGTGTCTTAACAAAGAGGATGGTCTTACCGTTGCGAGCAGCAATCTCAGCCGTGACTTCATCTTTCTCAGATGGATCCATCACCAAGAGGTAGTGCTCCATCGTTGAGACCGAAGCGCGATCGTTCTGAAGTGAGTGGGTCTTTGGGTTCTTCAAATAACGTCGGACCAGGGCATCGACGCCGCGATCGAGGGTTGCCGAGAAGAGAAGTCGCTGACCGCCCTGCTTTGCTTGGTCGAGAATCTCTTGAACCACTGGCAGGAAGCCCATATCGGCCATCTGATCAGCCTCATCGAGAACGGTAATCTGCAGCTGATCGAGTTGAACCTCACCCTTATTGAGTAGATCGATCAAGCGGCCGGGGGTTGCAACCAAAATCGCAGTTCCCTTTCGCATCGCAGTGATCTGCTTTGTATATGACATTCCACCTGCGACGACCACAGATGCATGGCCGACCGAGCGCGCTAGCGGCAGAAGAACTTCATCGATCTGCTGAGCAAGCTCACGGGTAGGGGTAAGGATGAGCGCCAATGGCTTATGTGGATTGGCCTTCTTATCTGCAATATTTGATAGCAGGGCGAGGCTAAATGCGAGCGTCTTTCCAGAGCCGGTCTGGCCGCGACCAAGGATGTCGTGGCCTGCGATGGCATCGGGAAGAGTCGCTACCTGGATTGGGAATGGACTCTTAATTCCTTGCGCACTGAGCGCGTTATCGAGCGGTGCTGGAACACCGAGCTCACGGAAAGTTGTTGCCACAGCATCGAGCGGCGTTGCATCGATGAGGTTGGCATCTGCCAAGTTTGGTGAGATGTAAGAATCATCGGCACCGAAATCTTCAGCGACATTGCGGCCACGAGCTTTAGAGAATGAGTGTGGCTCGCTGCTACGACCGGTTGCAGTACGGCGATCGCGTGGCGGCTTTGCGAAATCGCGAGCTGGCTTTGCGTACTCGCGCTTCTCAACCGGCTTGTCGAAAGAGCGGGCCGGCTTCTTGTATTCGCGCTTCTCAACTGGCTTATCAAATGATTTTGCTGGCTTATCGAAAGAACGTGCTGGCTTATCGAAGGTGCGCTTTGCACGAGGTGCATCTTCGCTACGGCGCGGACGTTCGGTGCGCTCTGAGGTGCGGCGATCTGGTCGCTCGCTCCGCTCAGCCACAAACTTCTCAGCGCGAGTCTTCGGCTTTGGCCTGCCGCCCTTCTCAAAGACGCGCTCATTTGCGCTCTGTCGAGGGTTACCCTTTGGTGCGCCCTCAATCTCCTTAGATTTTGAGCCGATCTGCTTCTGGAATCGAGCAGCACGTAACTTGGATCGATCTGTGAGGCGCTTCTCTTTACGAGTCGCTGGAATCGCATCACGATCTGAGTAACGGACAGTTGTCGTTGGCTTGAATTCGCCGCTCTTGCGCGGAGTCGCCTTCGATGTTGTACGTGGGGTCTTTGCTGATGATGGTGCTGCGCTCTTACTACGAGGAGCTGGCGCAGCTTTCTTAGCTGCCTTCGCTACTGCAGCGCGACGAGGCTTGCCCTTTGAGGCAGCACGACGTGCTTTTCCGGGCGCGGTTGTACGCTTCTGTAAAGTCATTGTTAAGTTTTCCTATCGAGAGATCAAGCGCGTCTCGATTAGGAAAGGCCCGTACTGGGCTCACCAGGGTGGAGATAAGACTCGCAAGAAGAGCCTGAATTAGGCTCATGGTGTGGTTCTTCGGCACATCTGTACCGTGGCCCAATTCTAACCGCTACCGGGCTAATTACGAAATTCCCGCCTACTTTTGAAATTTAGGTAGATGTAAATCAAATCTAATTGAGATAAATCGCGTCAAAATCACCACAACGCCACCAGCTCCTACAGCAATCGCCTCTGGTGCATTGAGAGCATGCAGCGCAACAAATGTGGCAGCGCCCATGAGTGCAGATGTACCGATAGTTTCGCGATGGAGCAGAACTGGTTCGACCTGGCAGAGAACATCGCGCAACAAACCACCGGTCACTGCGGTAATGACGCCGAAAATTATTGAGGAGTACCAGGGAATATCGAGTTCAAATGAGAGTTGAACTCCAGACATTGTTGCCGTCGCCAAGGCAAAGGTATCCATGGCCAGTAAGACTTTGCCGACATGAGTGACTCGGCGCAAGGTAAGGGTGATGACGACCGCTGCCAATACGGAGGCAAGAATCCATGGATCGCTCACCCAGACCGGCATGATGCCGAGGAAGACATTTCGAAGTGAGCCGCCAGAGATTGAGGCGATAGTTGCAACGAAGGCGATTCCACCATAATCGAGACCGCGATCTGCTGCGATGCGAGCGCCTACTAGTGCAAAGACAAAGGTAGATAGGAGATCAAGGGCATGGAGCAGCGTCATAGCAGGAGTTTACTCACTCTCTATCTCGCCTTGCGCCAATTTAGAGAGCTCACCGCCGCTGACGCGATAGACCGTCCACTCATCCATTGCAACGGCGCCCAAAGATTTATAGAACTCAATCGATGGCGTATTCCAATCAAGTACCCACCATTGAAATCTGCCATAACCTCGTTCTTGGCAGATAGCAGCGAGATGTTTCAATAACGCTTTACCGTAACCACGTCCTCGGTACTCAGGACGAATAAAGAGATCCTCTAAATAGATTCCATGCTTACCCTGCCAAGTCGAGTAGTTGAGAAACCAGATTGCACAACCAGCGATTGCGCCGTCGACCTCAACTAAATCGCAGAAAACTTTGGGATCGTTGTTAAAGAAGCTCTCCTCGATATCGGCAGCGGTCGCCTTCGCCTCTTCCGGCGCCTTCTCATAGAGCGCTAACTCGTAAATAAGTGCGCGAATCTCTTCAGTATCTCCGATGGTTGCTGGACGGATCTTCATCTGCTGCGACATGGGGCAAGGGTAGTTTGTTGGACTGCACATTTCTGAAAATCGGTTGCAATTGGGTTACAAATAGCGATTTTGGGCGATATCGCCTTCCGCCAATTAAAGCTGCTTTATAGGCTCACCCATCATGAGTACGCGCATTAAGAGCATCGAGGCTGCCCGAAAAAAGCTTGCCCAGCGATGCGCTGACGATCGCGATCTCGAGCTCCTACTTGCCCGTTACGACCGTTGGGCGGCCGATCTCTACGACGGGCTCGCAGCCGTTTATCCCGCCGACCAGGTAATGAGCGCAATTGTCGATGTCATAGCTGGGATTTTTCAGGCTCGATCCCCCGAACTCCGTGCTCGCGATATCGAACGCACCCTTCGGCCAGATTGGTTCCAAGCTCCCGATGCAGTTGGCTATGTCGCCTATGCCGATCTCTTCGCTGGTGACCTCAATGGGATTCGCAAGAAGATCGACTACCTGAAAGACCTTGGCATTACCTATCTCCACTTGATGCCGTTACTTACACCTCGCCCTTCGCCAAATGATGGTGGATATGCCGTCGCTGATTATCGAACTGTGCGAAAAGATCTCGGCTCAATGAAGGATTTGGCAAAACTTGCAGATGAGCTCCATGGTGCAGGAATTTCGCTCACCCTAGATTTGGTACTCAATCACGTGGCGAAAGAACATGAATGGGCCGAGCGAGCAAAGGCGGGCGAGAAGAAATACCGCGATTATTTCTATACCTATGACTCTCGTGAAATACCGGATCAATTTGAGAAGACGCTGCCTGAGATATTTCCAACGTTCGCCCCTGGCAACTTCACCTTTAACGATGAGATGAAGGCATGGGTTTGGACGACCTTTAACGATTATCAATGGGATGTCAATTGGTCGAACCCTGAACTATTTCTCGAATTTGTAGACATCATTGGGTATTTAGCTAATCAAGGAACCGATTGCCTTCGTCTCGATGCCATCGCATTTATCTGGAAGCGCCTTGGTACCGATTCGCAGAATCAACCAGAGGTTCATGCCATTACCCAAGCACTTCGCGCCGCTGCCCATATCTCAACCCCTGCTCTGATCTTTAAGGCAGAGGCGATTGTTGGTCCGAAGGATGTTGTGCATTACCTAGGTCAGGGCGAACACGCTGGCAAGGTATCTGACCTGGCTTATCACAACTCGCTTATGGTGCAGATCTGGTCGGCGCTGGCAGCTCGCGACGGTCGATTAATGGCCCACGCGCTCTCTAAATTTGCTCCGATCCCCACTACCTCTGGCTGGGCGACTTATCTACGCTGCCACGACGATATCGGCTGGGCGATCGATGATGCTGATGCACATGAGCTTGCGATCAACCCATATGCGCACCGCTCATTCCTCGCTGATTTCTACGCCAATGAGTTTGCCGGTTCATTTGCGCGTGGCGTTCACTTCCAATCAAATCCAACAACGGGTGACCGTCGAACATCTGGCAGTGCAGCAAGTTTGATCGGCATTGAAGCTGCGTTGGAGAAGAAGGATGAGCCAGCGCTGGTCACCGCCATAGAGCGGAGGATGTGTGCCTATGCAATGGTATTCGGCTTTGGCGGGCTGCCACTTCTCTACATGGGAGATGAACTTGGGTTGCTCAATGATGTGAGTTACCTCAAAAATCCAGCGAAGGCCGAAGATAATCGATGGATACATAGACCTGAGATGGATTGGTCGTTGGTGAAGAGCGCGGCAAAAGGTAAGGGTGTGGAAGGTAAGGTCGATGCAGCAATTCGTTCGTTGATTACCGCCCGAAAATCTCTCGCCTCACTTCACGCTGCCACACCTACTGAAGTCTTCACCACCAATAATCCGGCAGTCATCATCTTCCGCCGACGCCATGCATCAGGCGATTTAATCCAGCTCTATAACCTTTCGGAGAGTTCGCAGAAGGTCAGTATGCGCTCTATCGCATCCGGCAAGTTGTTGGAGGTTATCTCAGGTGAGTACCTGCATATTTATGAAGAGATGATCATTCCGGCATATGCCGCTTGGTGGCTGCAGCGCTAGCCTGCAGTACGATTGCCCGCATGTCATTGAGTAGAGATAAAAATTGGTGGCGACAGGCTGCTATCTATCAGATCTATCCACGAAGCTTTGCCGATAGCGACGGCAATGGCATCGGTGATCTCAAGGGCATCACCTCTCGCGTTCCATATTTGCAGTCGCTCAACCTCGATGCGGTATGGCTCTCGCCCTTCTATCCATCGGCGCTCGCAGATGGTGGTTACGATGTCGATGACTATCGCAATGTAGATCCCAAGCTTGGCTCGCTAGAAGATTTCGATGAGATGCTGGCAGCGCTCCATAACGTTGGCATCCGCGTCTTTGTAGATATCGTTCCTAACCACTCATCCAATCTCCATCAATGGTTTAAGGATGCAATCGCTGCTGCCCCAGGTTCGCCGGAACGCAATCGCTATATTTTCCGCGACGGTCGTGGCGCCAGCGGCGAGCTGCCGCCAACTGATTGGCCTTCACACTTTGCACCATCTGCTTGGACCCACGAATCAGTCTGGGGCGGCAAGCACAATCAGTGGTACATGCACTGGTTTGCACCTGAGCAACCAGATTGGAATTGGGATAATCCTGAGGTTGAAGCTGATTTCCTCGAGACCCTCAAATTCTGGGCCGATCGTGGCGTCGATGGCTTCCGTATCGATGTGGCACACGCGCTAAAGAAAGATCTCTCCGAGCCACTTCGTATGCGCGATACCCTCGAATACGAAGATCCACAACCGCTCGATGGCAACGGTATCTTGATGGATCGCACCGAGCTCTTTGAGGTATATCGAACTTGGCGCAAACTCTTCAACTCATACGATCCGCCACGGGTCGCAGTTGCCGAAGCAAATGTCCATCCAAGTCGTATGCCGCTCTATGCCAGCGAAGAGACCTTGGGCCAGACCTTCGATTTCCGATTTATCGATGCTGATTTCAGCGCAGCAACCTTTAAGCACTGTGTGCAAGATAGTCTCGACCTCGCTAAGAAGAATAACTCTTCAACAACATGGACGCTCGGCAACCATGACCAGATGCGTTACGCAACGAAGCAGGGCCTCCATCCAGTCGTAGATCGCCAAGAGTGGCTCCTCTCCAACGGAACTTCGCATCCAGTCGCCTTTGAGATTGGCACCAAATGTTCAGTAGCGGCCAATACATTTATCCTTGCGTTGCCTGGTTCGACCTACATCTATCAAGGTGATGAACTTGGCCTCCACGAGGTAGCCGATATCCCTGAAGACCAGATTCAAGATCCGATCTACCTGCGCAACCATAAGAAGGCGAAGGGTCGCGATGGCGCACGAGTTCCGTTGCCATGGACTCGTAGCGGTAAGAACTTTGGTTTCGGTAACGGCGGCTCGCATCTACCTCAACCAGAATGGTTTGGCAGCTACTCGGTAGAGGTTCAGTCTGTCCAAGAGGAGACTCCACTTGAGATCTTTAGGAAGGCGCTTGCTCTTCGTCGCCAATTACAGTGCGAAGAGGAGATCACTTGGCATAAGACGACTCGTGAGGATGTCTTGCACTTCAGCCGCCCTAATGGCTGGAACTGCATCACCAACTTTAAAGGTGGTAAGTATCCAATGCCTAAGGGCGAAGTACTTTTGACAACTCAGCCGTTGGTCGACGGAAAAATTCCGGCGGGCACGACTGTATGGTTCAAAGCGTAAGTTTCTGAACCAGTTGGAATGGTTCAAAGCGTAAGGAAGCTTTTTACGATACTCCGATGATGTCTACGACGAAGATCAAGGTCTCGTTGGGACCAATTGGTCCTGCGCCAGCTGCACCATAACCCATATCTGGCGGCAGAATCAGCAGCCTACGTCCGCCAACCTTTGCGCCAGGTAGGCCTTTCTGCCACCCTTCGACAACTTGAGCTAATGGAAATGTTGCTGGAGATCCGGATGACCAAGAGGACTCAATAATCTTTCCGGTTGACCATGCCATCAATGTGTAATGGACAGTCAGAGTTGAGGAAGGAAGAACTTCAGTACCGCTTCCAACAATCACATCTGATGTTGTTAGCTCGGCCGGTGCAGCACCAGTTGGCGCAGAGATCGTTGGCGCTTCACCAGCGTTTGCACTCACCACTGGTAGGCCAGAGTTGCTGCTCGAAGCTGATGTGTTGGTTGGTTCTGACATATTAAATCCTCCTAGGACTACCAAGCCCACCATAGCCAAGGCGACGATTGCAGCGAGAATGGCGCGAAAATTCTTCATGGCGGTAACAGTATCGAGTGATTGGCAGAGACTGCATTAGACTCGCTGTCGAACGCGGTAAGTCGCGATCATCACAGTAGTTGGGAAGGGCACGACCATGGCGCCTCGTAAGCCGCGCAAACCTCAGGCGATAGATCTCCTCGGCGAGAAGATCTCGGGCTGGATCGCTAAGTACAGCCTTCAAAGCGATCCTTACCTCAACGACCTCTTGCGCGCCATTGAGAGTAAGCGCGATCTCCACATCTGGGCCGAGATGGATCCGATGGATTACCTCCCCCACCCTGATACCAATGTTGGCGAAGCGGCTGCCCGACTTGTTCGACTTCTCACTGTCATTCGCAATGTTCTGGTCTTTGCCCCGGTTGCACTTACATGGGCTGCCGTCAGCGCAGCAACAACTGGCTTCTCGCAATATATTTCAGATAATGGCGCAGATGTCGTGAACTTCCTCGATTTCTGGCAGAACGGTTATGGAATTCTCGCCGAAGAGTGGAAGATCGGAAATGTAGCTCGACTCGACTTTATTATCGTTTTAATCGTTATCGCGCTCACCCTCTATGTCTCACAAGCTGGCCATAAAGTACGTGCGCTTAAGCGTGCCAGCGAAGATGCGATCGACCGCGAGCGAGTTGCGCTAGCGATTGAGATTCGTACCGCCCTCCACGATAAGAAGAAGATCACCACCGTAACCATGAATTCAAGTTTGGCGGGATCAATCGCACGGCTAGTAAATGCATCAACCAATCTCGAGAGCGCATCTCGCGAGATTGATAAGGTCGCTCGGAAGTTACCACGTGCGTAAAGTCCGCGAAGAGGTCGAAGAAGAGGATTCAACCCATCAAGGTGGATGGCTCTTCGCCGACTCATTTCTCGCTCTAATGGTGATCTTCCTCGCGACAATCTCATTTGTGCCATCGCTCGGCGGCGGACTGACCGGAACTGGAAATATCGGCAATATCGCCGGTGGAAATTACGTCAAAGGTCTCAACATTGCCTACGAGAAGTTCGATGCCGAGAAGATCCAACGCGATATCGATACATTTATTACCGGCGAGCGGTTACCCCGCTCAACCAAGGTGCTCTACGCCAAAATAGTTGGTGGTTTTAAGCCAGGTAGCGAGAGCGAAGAAGATGGAAAGTTCCGCGCACTGTTATTTAGCGCGCAGATTCGTAAGGCTGGGATTACCTACTTCGAGAATACCAAGATTGATTTAGGGGCTAATAAACTATTGAAGCCCAACCAGATCGTCTTACGACTAACTTTATCTCCACAGTAAGCGGCGAACTAAAGGCCGGGTATTAGAGCCCGACTACGTTAAATAGAAGGCCAAAGAATGGAATCACCAACATCAGCTTGCCACTGACATCTTCCTGCTTTACGCGGACAAATGATGCCTTGGTATCAACGTCGACTGATTCAGGTGTTGCAGCTTTGACGATACCGGTCTGGAGCCCTTGTCCAGCCACGACAACAACTACCTTCTCGCCGACCTCATAGGAATCTGAGTGCTTGTAGATAACAACGCTCGACTTGGCCGATCCCATCACGCTCTCAAGGCCGTTCTGCGGATGACCTCCTCGGAAACCGAGGGCGAAGAGAACTACGAGCGCAGCGATTAGAGCAAGCACCTTGATTCTCATTGGGAAAGTCTAACCTACTACTTACGCTTCGTTGCTGACTTCGGTGCCGCTTTTTTGCTGACCGCACTCTTCTTTCCTGCTGAAGTTGTGCGTGGCTTGGCAGTTTCACGCGCAGCTTTCTCGGTGATCTTATTGAGCCAGGCTTCAATCTCAGCATCCTCCGATACCGGTGAGACCGTCGCCATCGGAGTGATTGAATCGCTCTGCGATAGCGCCTTCGTAGCTGGGCTCTTTCTACTCTTCTTGCCCTTCATCTGCTCAAGTAACGCTTTAAAGGTCGCTGACCAGTTGATGCGCGAGAAGTTGCGAATGAAATGTTCGGTCGATGCAATAAAACCAGCGAAACCTTTCGCCTTTACCTTTGCTGGTGCGGCAGGCTCTGCTTGGCTGTTCTCATCTGAATCTTCATTGACATTACCATTTCCGACGCCCAACATTAAACGGCTTGTACGGCTATCTGGGCGACCAACGCCGCGCCAGGTAGCGACCTCAATAACGCTGCCCTGAACCATCTTGCCGATCACAATCTTCTGTCCATCAGGGAGGTCAATTACGAGCGGTGAGTCAGAGATTGGTAGAGGAAGCTTTGAGACCTTTGGCGCGCTCTTTTCGTTATCCGAATTAGCCAATTTCAAATCCGATCTTATCCGTGTAATCAGCGGTACTGATCTTATTGAGATTAACAGGTGTAGCTGCACGTGAGCTCGTGGCAAGCGTTGTGCAGGTGGTATTCAAATCAGTGAGAGTGAATTGCCACTTCGTTGTTGGCCAGCCATTGGTTGTTGTAGGTAATGCATAAGTACATTTCACTACATCGTTTGCAACGTATTGGCCTAGAGTATGAGCTAGACCAGAAGCTTTAATTTTGAAGTAGAAAGAGATTGTCTTGTTAATACAAGTATCCTTAATGTCGCCACGGACATTTGCCGAGTTTGGTACTAGATAGCTTGGATCGCCAACTAAGAATGAGCTGAAGGTAAAGTCGGTACCGTCAAAAGATCGAGTGAAGTCGATAACGATGCGGTTATCGCTCTCACAAGCGCCGACAGTTACCTCACCTTGCCCATAACCAATTGATCCACCAGAGATCGAACCACTGGTGCCGTTAATTCCATTTGCCCCGGCAGGACCGGCAGGACCTTGTGCGCCGGCAGGACCTTGTGCGCCGGCAGGACCAGCAGGACCTTGTGCGCCGGCAGGACCAGCAGGACCTGCTGGTCCAACTTCACCTGCTGCACCAGGCGCACCAGGAAGTCCATCAATGCCATTCATTCCATCTAAACCGTCTTGGCCAGCAACGCCTGCCACGCCTGGAGGGCCCTGCGGACCAACGAGAAGCGCAAGAACTTGATTGAGGTTTGCTGCAGCTGCCTTGGTATCGAAGAGATACTCTTGTGA
>JACCDJ011144035.1_pt1 | contig 13321 bp, 2 predicted proteins | sample 7444481 | NCBI WGS metagenome assembly JACCDJ01 (sample SAMN15323435, study PRJNA562643) | freshwater metagenome | isolation source: river surface water | place: USA:Blue River Watershed | collected 2017-08-15 | reverse complement strand
CGCTCTCTCTCTCGCTCACACACACACACACTGTATACACGGCAATACCCCGCGCACACACACAGCAGTAGTAGGTACTGGACCGTTTATAAAAATTTTCCCATGTAATCACTTCACAAATATAAAATAAATAATTTTCTTTTTCCGGCGAAGCAAAAGACAGCGTAAATTTTAGCTTTTATTTTTTACTTCATAAGCTTCATAAACCTATACACCCCCCTTATATCCATATCTCATATCCAAATCTGTTATCAACTTTTGCAAACCCACCCCGGCTTTATAGAGGCTTCTTGCCTCTAAGTTGAACGTATGGACGTTTGACCCATCCCAAAAAAGATGATGATGCCTTTTATTTGTTCTTGCAGAAACAAAATTTAGCTCTAGAGCCATATACCCTCCCCCGGGTACTCCCCCCCTAAAAGAAGAAACACACATGTGATGATGTTACCACCATGACCCTAATGGTGCAATGGTGATCTTTTCCCCTTTTTGGTCAACACAGTAAGGTAATTAAGACCCTACCTGTTTCCCACCCCCGGCGCCCATTGTGCAATGATTAGCGTCGATGTCACATTCCATGTACTACAATAATGTGAGTCATACCCGTACATGCGTCATGACTCTTACCTCCCCGCCTCCCCTGCCACTCTCCAGGCCCTGGGCAGGATGGAGTATGCGATAGTTAACACAATCGCACCTCCTGATGTGAAGATTATTGGTCCCCACTTCAATGCCGCTTCTTATTCTCCCAGTGTCCCTGGATACATAAAAAATTGACCTCTGGGTTCCTCCTTCTGTCTAACTACCTACTCCTCAGTCTTGATCCGTGACTCCTCCTCCCCGCCATCCCACCACCACCGGGACGTTGAGCGCAGCCTCCTTCTCGCTGCGTTTATCGTAGGGCTTGCCTGACCCTGTTTTTTATTGTTTTTTATTTTTTATTTATTATATTTTTTTTGTGAGCTTTGCCATCAGCTTCACTTCGTTGAGCTTCTAGGGCTGCCAGACCCCAGAGCCGCCTTTCCGCCTCAATACCAATGTTGACCTGTGCGTTTGCTTCGCCTGCTTGCCGTCCTTCTTCCTCTGTCCACCTCGCAGCCTCATTCCAACCTTCAAATGAAACTGTCCAACCCTTGAAAAACTTCTTCCACGTTACCAGCTCCCCTCCAGCTAGTCCCCCGTTCCCCTGATCTCTGCGCAAAGTATGAGCACAGGACCGTATCTTGTGCATTGAGTAGCTCATACACGAGTCCTTTCCGGATACTATTTCGTTTGGACTCGACAACCCCTAGTTCCTTGAGATTGTTGTTGAATGTTTGCGTATGTACCGAGCCACATGTGCCTCCCACAAAGATTATCAGTTTAATTTTCCATCCCTTGTTCTCTCCTGTCGCTTCCTCTGCCACCTTCTCCAGACTCCTCACAAGAACGTCATGTTGGGCCCGTGCTCGAGATTCGCCGCGTTCTCGGTACGTGTGCCTCTGATCTGAAGTACGTTTGAACTCTAGAACATGTAGAATCTTGTTGTTCCAATCAATAGCGATCGAATCCGGTCGTCTCCTTCCAAATATGACTTCATTGTAAGAGTCAGTTTCCTCCCTTTCTACTCCTTGGTCATTTCCCAGATCCTGATCGACGCGAGTGTCTGTTGCCGTTTGTCCCGTACCCTTGTCGCTCTCAAGGAGCCTTTCTGCCTCATCCTCAATGTCTTCCCATGGTAATATGCTCCCAATCCTTGTTTCTGTCCATAGTTGATTCAACTGTCGGTCCTTATCTCCTCCGATGAATTCGAGATCTCGTTTTGCCTCACCATGGGTGATGATGGCGCCTACAAGATATTTCCAGCAGCGGTTGTGTGCTCCGATTACGCTTTTTTTCTGCGCCTTACACCCAGCGCTTTGAAGGTGAGCAACTGTTTCTGCCGGTACATTTGTCGCATCCAATTCAGTCTTTCTCTCACGCTTGCAAAGCTCACAACCCGGACTCTTACGCGCGCCAATCATGTGGAGCCACTTCCCACATGGGAACGAGCACGATATTACTTGTTTGGCTCGTCGCTTCTTCGCCTCATGCACATCGTTTGAGTGTAACCATGATCCTAGGAATTCTCTACTTTCGCCCTCTCTAAGCAGGAACTCTGCTGCCCATGTCGTAGTAGCTGGCTGTTTCCAGCTATCTGTCTCCTGAAGTTGATGCATGCATTTCCACCCCCAGCGCGTACTGTCCATCAGGTCGCTTTGGGCTCCAGTAGTCGTTGCCTGTCTGATTCTTTGCAGTCCACTGTTGGTGGAGAGCAAGAAGGCTTTGTTCCAATTGTGAGCAGCTCGATTCAACGCTTTCTGTCTCTGATATTCAGCGCCTCCTCTTAGCATGGCATTTCGGACCGCTTTCGACCATGCTGTTACGTGCTTCACGTCGTCCTTATCTCTCCACTCGTACGTCATTGCCTGTGTGCGTGTGGTCCACTGTCGATGTTCCGATGGTAATTGTCGTGCGCTTTCCGCTTGTGTGTCGGCTTTCTCATTGAGAGGCTCTCCTCGATGTGCCTTCACTTTGACCAAGAAAGTGCGTGCTCCCTTCAGCACTCTCTCTCGCATCCGTTCGACGATCAATATTACAATGTCTGCATTTGGATCCCCCGCGAGCGTGGTCTTCGGGCCGCTCCCTATCCATCTGGACATCCGATTGAGGGCAGCTTCACTGTCACACAGATAGATCAAGTCTGTCTCTAGGGGGGTGGCTTGTAGGGCACGGGCCATCGCTGCTAGCTCTGCTCTTAGTGAGCTGGTTCCCTCCGCTTCGCGTCCCACTCGTACTTGGAGTTTCCGACCAGGTCTTTGAAGGCAGACACATCCTGCTCCCATGACGCCCTTGTGTACCGACCCATCTCCTGCCCAGCTCTCCCCAGGAAATTCATAGCATCCCAACCAGCCTGCCTCGGTTCCCTTCCAGAAGTTTCGTTCCAGGCCGTGTAGTGTGATGTTCATTTCATCCTTGTCGTCTTCATGTTCCCATGCCGCTTGTAGATTCGTCTCTGCTTGTTCCGAATCGAAGATCATATCTTGAGGCACCCAACATTGCATTTTAGTTTGGGCTGCGCACGCGCTCACATCTCCCCGTTTCCACCAGCTTCTGGCCCTGGTAACATGTTTGCCGCCCGTAAAGTCTTCGGGATTGTCGTCCTTCTTTGGATTTTTCCGTTTACCATCAAAGATGCACTTGCCATAAGCTCGGAATTTCTGTGTGGCCATGTCTTTCGGTTTGGCTTTACACCATACAACCCAATTTTTATCTTTCTGGAGATCTACGCAACACCTCACTTGGTCTTCGGGACTGAGGCCTTCCCACAAGATCACCTTACGCCCTCGTTGAGGCCCCCAGAAAGGCTGAGATGGTCGTCCTGCTCCTTCAAAGAATGGCGCCGCAGTAATTAGTGACTCCCCTACTACTACGTTGGCGTTGCAGATGGATTGTAGAGCACGTAAAATTCGCCACGTCGGGGTTCTATAGCCACTGGCTTCGAGTACATTCTGAACGTGTGTTTCTTGGTGTACTAGCCTCAGCAGGTCTAACGGTGACGCTTGCCACATGGCTCTGAGGTGGTTCCATGTAGTGCTGTTGATCGTAAATGGATACCCTGTCTCCATGCACGTAGTAAGTCCTTCGGATGTCCAGACGGTGGGGAACCGTGCGGTTTGCCACCATAATGACTTCTTGGTTACTCGTAGGTACCCTTGTCCGTTCTCCGCTCTCGGAATCGGTTCGTTGAAGATGAAGTGCTGCCCGACCGTAGCTTGAACATTACAGTCCGGGATAGGCGCTGGATCATATGCTGCCCTCGCAATGGAATCTTTCTCCCACGGGAGACTCTTGCGTTGAACGATTCTGGTGAAGCGTTGTGAGGCATCGGCGTCTTTGTAGGCTTGTGCTCGGAGATTATCCCCTTCCGTTTTATAGGTGATTTTACTCCATCTTCGATGTAGGCTGACTAGCTCCCGCCAGACATCGCTAGATTGTTGATCCGCTTCAGTTCCGACGTCAGTTTTTGTCAGAGTGTTCGTGACAAATTCTGATATCGCTGGAGCGAGATATCGGTCACAGACTTTCCCTTCCCTCACATCCTTGGTGCATACAACCGTGTTTGGCTCGTCCATCAGAGAGAATCCCATCTCTGCTGTGGTTAGCCAGATTGTGGCTACTTTCTCCTCTGAGCGTAGTTTCACAGTTATGAGTTTCTTCACCTGTGCCATGGTGAGGATGATGTCACCCCTGTTGATATCGTCATCAGTGGTGAGATATCGAGGATCCGCTGCACGCATCTTGATCCCGTAGAGGAGCTGCTTGTCCCGTCCGTCATCGTCCTCATCACTTTGGCATTCGCTTTCCGATTCTACATGATAGTTCACACTTTTGCTCCCCTTTGCTCGCTTTGAGCGTCGGAGAACTCTGCCATCCAATGCGCTGGCATCTGGTGTCAGTGTGGTCCTTGTCCTGGAAGCAGCAGCCATATTATTCCTACAAGTGCTGTGGGTGCCAGCCCTACCTCCTGGATGATTACATTTGGTGCAGTGCATTGAACTTGTTCGTCGTCGTTTAGTACCTGTGCGGTCTGTAATTTCACAAAAGGTCTTGCAGGTGTTGCAAGTTCGACCTAGAACCTCTTCTGCCGGTGCATACCACCATCCCTTCGTTTCGTACTTTGGCGTATGCGCAGGGTACCATGCCTGCGGGACAAGCATAATGTCTTTCCACTGCACTTCCAAAAGTGCTTTCCGTAATTGATGTTCGGCTGTCATTCCTAACAGTCGCTGGCACCTCTTCTCCCGGGCCTCTGTTTTCCACCCTCGGACGTGGGCCTTGAATCTAAGGTGTTCCCCTTCAGGGCAGTCTTCCATACTCGTGGGTACGAAGTCTACTCCCGTTACCTCTTCGATCCATTGTTCTCCCAGGTTGTGAAGGTTGAGACATCTTGCTCCAGGGAGTTGGCGCTGCCGTGTATGTTGGTCTTCGCTGGGCATTAGTGGAAAGAGTGTTTGACACACCGGACATTGTTTTCGACTCTCTATGTCATTACAGACAGTACACAAGCCATGTTGACATCCAGGGCAAAAGTATCCCAGCTTAATCAAGTGTCGTTCGCATCGTGTGTTGTTGACACGCATCCAGCTTTCGATTTTAGCTGCAAGTTCAAGTTTGCTTTCACAGGAAGTTGTCCATGCAGAGTGGACTGGAGACCTCCCCTCACACACCCTGGGCCACACAGCTTGTGTAACCTCTCGTGCTACTTTGATGTCCGCTTCCCCATCTTTGAGCCACTTAATGAGCGCCGTGCCTAACACCGCTCCCCCGCTTATCACTTCCACCCTATCGCCTACATCAGATTGGGTCGCAATGGCTTTCGCTAACGTTTCCAGTTCTGTGCGAAAGTCTGTGAACATTTGAGCAGCGTCGTGATGATGGACCCCACACTGGCGTTCTTGCAGAGTGAGCCATTGATGCATTGTACTCGTCGAATCCATATTGAGTTTCAGTCCTCTGGGTGTTGGGTATTTGGGTGCTACGCCTAACCCTGTCCAGTCCACCAGTTCTAGCCACGCCTGAAGAGTTGCCCTATCGTCTTCTGTCACACCTGCAATGCCCTTTGGCACTAGCATTTGTAAGTGGACCGTGCCTCTTCTTCCTAACTCCTCGTCTCGGGTTAGAAGCGGTACTGACCTGTTCGTAGAACTTGGTTCTTGGATTAGGCTGAGTATTGACTCATGTCCTGCTTTTCGTAGAGCCTTAGCCGTCTTCCAGAATACTTCTTCCCCGCGGAACACGAGTTCCCATTGCGCAGCATCTTCGAGCTGCCACTCTTGTTCCTTGGGATGATCTCGTTTGCCTCCCACTTGAAGGATCCTCGCTTTCAACTTCCGCAACAACCTCGTTGCAGTTGCCCAGCTTAACTTCTTGTCATCATTTTCCTGCTCATCCACGTGCCATAACGGTCGGACTTTCACCTGGTTACAGGCTTTTAGTGCTCGAGTCCACCGATTATGCTGTACTTCATTCCATCGCCAGAGCTCCATCTCATCGTAGAGTTCGTCGAGTGTGTTACACATCCACTCATCCTTGGCTCGCTGAAGTTCCTGGATGGTGATAGATTTTGCTACATCATCATGTACCAGACACCTTCTGATGTTGTTGCAGAGTTCCTGTGCGATGATGTTGACAGGGGTGGACAGTTCCCCACCGCCCCACTGTTTCGGGAAAACGAACACGTCATTTGCTGTGCCATTGGACAGGTATTCCGCGCGCTTGTAAGCTTGGGTCCACACCGATTGTAGCTGATCCAGTTCCGCTTGGCTCCAACGTACCTGGGCCGCTGAAAAGCGGAACACACTGATCGCCATGCTTTGAAAGAGTTCCCTTGCTACCTTGGTTTCTAGGGGATGATGTGTGAGAAGTCCCAATACTTCTTTCGTTCTCACCAGCACCCTTTGTTTGGTGGCTGCCATGTTGCCATCGGGCGTCGCCCAAAAACCCAAATGTCGGCAACTGTCCGTGGCTTTGACAACTTTGACCGGTCGTTGGTGGTACGTGAGTTGAGGAGGATTCATTTCCCCACTTCCCCCTTCGGTGACAACTACAACCGTCTTGGTCAAGTTAAGTCGCATATTGCTCCATGTCTCGAACTCTTGCGTGGCATCTAACAGGGTTTGTGCACCTGCATCATCTTGTGTCACAACAGTGACGTCGTCCATGAAGGCAACATTATTGAACTGCTCAGTCTCTTCAATGCCATGGCTGATCCCCAAAGCCTGACCCGTACATGTTAGATGTTCTAACAGTGCATTAATGAAAATCGTGAAAATTCTTGGCGAGGATGCTCCACCTTGAATCACTCCCGTAAGGAAAGTGATGGTTGCGCAGCGAGCGTCCTCAGGGTCCATACTTGCTGTTGTTCGGCTGTAGATAGCCTCCAGCAAGTCAACATCCGGGATGTTGTATGCTCTCATTACCGCCCACAAGGCGTCTTGAGACATCGAATTGAATGCATTTTTGAAGTCAATGTCAATCCGAATGATTCTCTGTCTGAGACGTTGTGCTTCATTAGTGATCCAATCAAGTTTCAGCTGATTGAGATCGACGCCTCGCCTTGCTCTTCCTCCATCCTGGCCTGGCACAATAATGTTCCCTGCTTCTGTAATGATGGTCAAACGAGAATTAATGACATGGTGCAGTAGTTGGATGCCAACATTAAGAAGCCCAATGGGTCGCCAGTCACTCGGTTTGTCACTGGTTTCTCCCCCTTTATGGAGGAGCCGTATGGAGCAGTTCAGGACTTCGTCGGTTAAGGTGGACGCCGCACTCTGTGCATCCCGCAAAGCTCGGTCTGCCCATTCGCGGACAACTGCCATCTCTTCCCCAGTGAGCGATCGAAAAAGCTCGTTGGTGCTCTTGTCCGGTCCTCCTGCCTTTCGAAGTTTAAGGCGTTCTTTGCGGAATTGATCTAACTCGTGGTCTGTGACCGGTCCTCGGATCCTTCTTGGATGTTCGTTTTCCGCATAAGGCAGCGCTCGGTGAAACCTGCCCGTGAGGGGATTGAATTGCTTGAAGAAGGACATGTCCATGGTTGTATCTTTACTATGGTGCTTGCTCGTGAACTTCCAGCATAATGTGCAGAAGCCGACCAGTTGTCGTCGTTGGTCCATCTTGCCCGGAGTGACCACCACAAATGGCTTTTCCTGGCTGTCACAGTGCTGGCAACACACATGTTGGCTTAGGCCTTCCGTTTGCAAGTACCGTTCCCACGCCATCGTCACCTCTTCATCACCCCATGGTCCTTGACTCATGATGATTTTGAAGGTCACCTCGTTTGGTGATGATCCTCGTTGTTGTTCCTTCGAGACTTGAGTAAGAAGTGCGAGTGTTTCCCAATCAAGGATTCGTTGTACTTGTACATACATTACAGTTCCCGAGGGGTCATGCCAAATGTTGCCTTTTGTAAAGGGCCAGGTTTCTTGGACCTTATTCACCTGCGACGCACCTTCATGGTATATTATGTCGTCCCGTGCTCTAGGCTGCGTTGGAACAATTTCGTCGGACCTTGGTTCCAAGAAGTTACCTGTGTCCATATCCATTGTGAACATGCGCTGTCCACCTCCAGACTTGAGACTGAGGACGCCATTCGTGATTGTGATGCAAGAGGGTGCGTGGGTATAACCTTTTGACTGGCAGTGTTGTATCCATTGCTTCCACTCTTGGAGCTGCTCAAGACACGTGGGCCCTTGTGCCCACCAGCTGCGTTCTTCTCGATGCTGGCTTCCAGTATTGCCAATGGTCATGGCATGCTTGTGACCTGGTTGTCCCTCCCAGACAATGTTTGCCGCGTCTTGTGCTATATGGCGTAATGTTAGGTCTGTTGGATTACCTTGTCCTCTGTGAGTGCAGAGATTCCTGATGATGTCCATGAAGCGTCTTGGATTCTGGAATGCAGTTCGCCATCGCCACTGCTGCTGGGCTGTTCGCAGTAGGGCTGCCCCCTCATCGGCTCGCTCTTCCGGAAGAGTAAGAGTGAGGATTGCCACTTCACCCTCGGCGCTTTGTATCTCAACGGACGGTATTGCCTGTCGGATTGTCTCGATGAGCTCGTTGGTGGTCGTTTTCGGGCCTTGGGTAATCCTTAGGATTCCCACAGGCATGCTTTGCACCAACTCTTTCGGTGCCTGCAGCGGGAGCGTGTTGCCGCAGAATTTGCTGGGTCCTTTTTTGTCACGCAGGTATTCTCGCGCCTCTTTCTGTTTGGCTTGGTACTCACATTGACGTGTTTGTTTCCGAGCCATATGGTCTAGCCTATTCCTGCTGTTTTGGATCTCAGCCCTGAGCAGTGCTTTCCACTGCGGCGTCTCAATCAGCAACTCTTTGTCCTGCTCTGATAAGCTGAGCGAACCGGTGATTCCGAGGTCATGCATACACGCTAGTTGCACCAAAGACAGGCCACGTTTCGCATTCGCGTCCCGTAGTGCTGCTTCCATCCTACTGCGAGTCCGTAGCAGGGCCTGTTGTTGCTTGTTCCTGAATGGCATTCTTGCTTGGCGCTCCCTTTGTTCACTCGGCATGGCTTGTTTGGCCGCCGCAATGCGAGTTGCCAGCATCTGTCGCCGTTCGAGGTCAGCATCTCCTTTTCCTTGTTGGAGTCGGTCTAAGCTTTGTTGGGCTAACACTCGTAATGGATCGTCGATTTGATGGCTAATCCCTTGCCACTGTTTCATCGTGAGTTTTTGGTGCCACTCGCGGTCCTTTGCCTTGTTGGCCATTGGTTTTAAGGTACCCACCTTGACTGCGAATGACACCCGGGCATGATCTTGGAACGGGGATCCCACCCAGTCTGCCCTTCCCGAGGCGCAAGTAAACTCCACTCCAAGGCCCACAAGGTGGTCAAGTCTCGCTCCTTTGCCCGTGTAGACATCGATCCAGGACGGTGTCCGCGGGGAAATTATCGTGCCTTTCATCTCGGCCACGCATGCTTGGAATTGGTCGTCAACTTTCTTCATGTGAGCCTCGTTTCCTCTGGAGTACCCTTCGCGATCTCCAGATGCGTTCGCATTGAAGTCACCACCAATAATGCCTTGAGCTTCCGGATACTTAGCCCGTACGGCTTGCAGCGCCACCCACACATGTTGTTGTAAATCCACGGTCGCCGACCCTGCCTGGTGGATGTTGACTACCAGCATTGGAGATTCCGAGTGCCTGGGGGCCCATAAGCATGACATTCGACCAAGAAGCATGTGTTTCATAGTTTTCCGCGTGTACTGTCCGGCCCAGTCCACGCGGATGGGCCGTTTGAACACATCTTTGTGCAGAAAGGTTACTACCGCGTACACCCATGGGGCTTTGTAATTGGCCTTTGATACCCCTGCTTTGAGCTCCTCTTGTCCTGCTCGTACGCGTTGAGAGGCTTCCATGACGCACCAGTACTCCGGTCCTAATTTTTTAAAAGTACTCTTAACTCTCCTCCGTTCTCCTGGGTGAAAGGACACCTCTTGAAGCATGACCACCGCCGCTCCTTTGGAGAGTGTTTTTTCAATTTGTGGAAAGGACAAATCGACCCTCTGCGGTCCAATGTTCCACGTGATGACATCACTTTGGTTAGGTTTGGTGGTCCACAGGGCCTCCCATTCGAGCCATTGGAGCCACCAAGCAAGCTGATGCGAGGAATGATTGTCTTCCCCTCTGTTGGCGAGCCCGATGTGTCCGTGCTCGCGTAGCTCCTGGAGGAACTCCTGTACCTGCGCATGCTTTTCTGCTTGCCAGTATTCACTCACTCGCTTGGCTGCCTCCGCCCAGACTCCCCAGTATCGTCTAGTGGGGCTGTGGGGCGTCGCGTTGGCGTGCTCTGCCAAGACTGCATTGCAACCCGCTCTGTCGCCGCCGAGCAGTAGGTATTCTTGCTTCCGAGTGAGTAACAGTTTCCTGACACCGCGACCACTGCTGCCCAAGTCGTTCTGGTTCCATCGGAGAAGTCTGCTGATCTCGTTGTCGTGAAGCCGTGTCTGCGGTAGATGCGAACTATTCCACCAAACTGGTACAGTGCTTGCGTGTTCCTCTGGTGCTGTGCGCACTTGTTCGCTGGTGGGGAGTGCTGGGGGTTTCTGGGCTTCCGCTTCTACAGCACGTGGCTGTCCCACTCGGAACAATCTTGGAAGCGGCTCCCACACAGGCATTTTCAGTGACGCAAGTAGAGGTCCTGATCCGGCCCGTTGTTGTAGTAATTGGAGCATGCGCCTGACTATTATAGCCTTGGGATTGTTGATGATCCATCCCGCGCGTCCCCGAGTCTGGCGGCCGAATCGCACTGCCACTCGAGCTCGGTTATAGTAGTCACTTGCCCTGGTAATTGAAGTGATTCTTGCCGACGTGGTGCCCAGCCTTCCCCAAAAGGGGCACCACTTGTATGCCCGTCCACTCCCTGCTTGAAGCTCATTGCCTAGGAAGAAGCCGAGGAGACAGCCTATCGCTACATCGACCTCAAAGCTGGTTACCTTGCGGCGGTGAATTGTCACCATCCCCCTTCCCAATCCCTCTCGATTTTCAAATCCTTGATATCTGATGTCGCCAGGTGCGAAGTTCTCGGCATGTTGGAAGCATTGTTCCCGAATGTGGTTGACGAGTATGAGGAGCTCGTCTTCCACTTCTTTGGCCGTTATTTCGCGGTTGGCTACCGGGCTGTTTGTACCCACCTGGGCAAGTCTGATGCACACCAAGCTGTCTCTTTCCCGCTCACTGCCTTGTTCGCGCGTTTCCCAGCGCATTCGGACCTGACACCGCAACCACCATTCTGGGACCATGGGCACTAGATGCCGCACCCTCGTGGAGCATTCCTCAGAGATTTCGGAGTGCTCGTCACACCATTTCATGGCCTCAGTAAACTCAGGCAGCCCAACCTGTATGTTCATCATGGGATTGCAGGACTGTGCTCCTCGGTGCAGACATCTATGGTTACCCGTTCGCATTCTGCTGTTGTAACTCTCCTTCCCCGCGATGGAGCAACCTTCATTGGTGGCGTATACATTTCCAGGTGTTACCAATGTTTGATTTCCCGCAATTTGGATAGGCCCGCTCCCATCACCTTTTGCTTTCCATACCTCCGCAAGTGAGCACGGGTTTTCCAGCGTGCCGATGAGGATATCCATTGGTAAGAAGGACGGCTGCTTCACCATGATTGAAAACACCACTAGTTCCCGCTGCAGGTGTTCTGGGACGCCAAGCATGTCGTAGATCTTAGTCCAGGACCGTAAACAGTGACCACCGGTCTCTGGCTCCTGTATCAAAGTGGTCACGCGCCCGGGATGCTCTTCTGGACGACACACCCAAACCTCGGGTTTGTGTTGGCCTACCATTTGGAGGCCTAACACCAGTTTCTGAAGGCAGGCATTTGGCCGGACTTTCATCGTCACCGTTACTCGCGGCGGTCTCGCTCCTCGTCGCCGCCTGATGATGCACGTGGCCTTCTCCCATTCCTCCTCCGTGGCGTCTATTCCTGTCTCCTTCAGTAATGTCTTTGCCTGGTGCCCATTTGAGGCTTGGATTCCTTGGAAGCACAATCTAACTTCCAGTTCCTTTTCAAGACATATTTTCCAAATTCGCTTACCTCGTTCCTCACCAAGTTTCTGAGCAGCCGGGATCAACAGTTCGTCTCTGACCCGGATAGCCGCCTGCCACATCTCACTGGTGCACGTGAAGTCTCTGTCGCCCGTTACCTCTTTCAGTAGCTCTGTGATGATTTTTGCACTCCTTGTCGCTGCCCGCCAAGCTTCCATTTCGGACCTAGGGTTGTGGTTCACACACCACGCGATCACTTGGTCTCGAGCTGCGTCACACTTGGATGCATCTATGTCCTCTTCCTCTTGCACTTGCAGGCCGCCCCGGCCGAGTCGCCATCTTGCATCTCGCACCTTGCGTATCTCATCCTCATTATCTACCAAAATGCGGCGGTCTGGGTCTATGTCCCCCGGTTGCGTTAAAGCCGGGATCTGCACTCTGCTTCCGTCCACCGCACTCGTCGGCCGTGGCTCACCCGAATCAGGCTGATCAGGTGCCACCAGTGGACATCTGTACAGATGGTTATTGAAGTCGCTGTGGAGACATTTCGGGGAACAATAGGTCACCTTTTGGCATCTCGCACATGTGCTCGTCGTTGTCGATCCCGCTGCAGCGTCTTCTCCGCACGCAGGGCACCAGTCATTGCATGGTGTGCACTCAAGCTTATGGTCGCGAACCCAGTGTAAGGCACTACATGCTGCATTGCAATATTTCATTGTTCTGCACCTGATGCATTTGACCGCTGTGCTGCTTTCCAGGATCTGTCGCGAGCATCCTGCACACATATCAGGTACACCCCTGCTCGAAGTAGTCTGATCAGCTATGCTTTGTCTTTCCCGGAGGGAGGACTTCACCCACGTGTGACAACCAGTGGCTCCCCGCATTTCTGTCTTCTTGGACTGAAGCGTTTTGAGGGGGGTTCTCGCTGGAGGTACCCAAGCAAGTTCACGCTGGTGCTGGGAGGTTGTGGTCACAAATCCTTCCGTCAGCTTCCTCTGTCTCGTTTGGGTCTGCACTCGCTGCAGCTTTCGTCCTCGCTGATCGGTATGTCTCTTCAGCCTCTGTTCCCCGGAGGTACTTTGCCTCTCAGTGACGAGCTCTGTCCTCGGGGAAAGGGTGCTTATGACCAATCGCTCGGTGCACGTTGTGATAGGCTTTTTTCCTTCAGTCACCGGCACAGCTCTCTGTCCTCTTGCCTCAACGTTACACTGGGCCTCTGTCGTATAGCCTGCCACCT
>JACCDJ010351543.1_pt1 | contig 13324 bp, 11 predicted proteins | sample 7444481 | NCBI WGS metagenome assembly JACCDJ01 (sample SAMN15323435, study PRJNA562643) | freshwater metagenome | isolation source: river surface water | place: USA:Blue River Watershed | collected 2017-08-15 | reverse complement strand
TCCATTGAGACATTCAGAATGTTGGAGTCTGCTGAGGTAATGCTACTGGCGACCCGAGCTAAAACACCCTTACCTTGCTTGGTATCGACAGTAATTGCAACATCAAACTCGCGATTGGTATCTTTGCTCCATTGCGCACCCACCCACTTATCACTGTCTTTGGAGAACATGCGGTGCACCACTTTGCAATCTTGTGTATGAATTTGTAGACCCTCGCCTTTACCAAGGTAGGCAATGATGTCATCACCCGGAATGGGGTGGCAACACGTCTGAAAACTAATGGATGCCCCCTCACGCCCGTCAACCAAAATGGTCTGGGCTTGTGGCTCTTGATCCGAACTGCTCCAGTCACTTGAGCCCAAACGCATTTGTTCAGCGCCGCCATCTTCGCCAATTAAGATCTTCAGACGGGTTGCAAGCTCGGGAGCAGTTCGACGCCCCAGAACAATACTGACGCAAACCTCATCGCGCGATTTATCACCCGTCCAGTGCAATAACTTCTCCCAAATATCGGGAGTTACCAATGCAGCATCAACACCCTGTTGTCGTAAAGCACTGGCTAATAAGCGCTCGCCCAACTGCAATGCCTCAGAGTAATGCTTTGTCTTTAGTGCATGACGAATCGCTGCACGTGCTCGTCCGGTTCTCACAAACTCTAGCCAACCTGGATTGGGTTGTGACGATGTTGAGTTCACGACCTCAACAATGTCGCCATTCTTGAGTTCGGTTCGAAGTGGTAACTGAAGATTATTGATCTTGACCGCGACACAAGTGTTACCCAAATCACTATGAATCGAGTATGCGAAATCAAGAGCCGTTGCGCCTCGCGGTAATGCCCGAATTTGTCCTTTAGGTGTAAAGACATAAACAGCGTCTGGGAACAAATCGATCTTGACGTGCTCCAGAAACTCTTGAGAGTCTCCGCTGTTGTCCTGAATATCAATTAAGGATTGCAACCACTGGTGCGCACGGTTTTGAACTTCACTAAGCTCTGGTGAACCCTCTTTGTAAGCCCAATGTGCTGCTACCCCCGATTCGGCAACCGCATGCATATCAGCGGTGCGCACCTGAAACTCGACTGGCACGCCCGATGGACCCACGAGGGTTGTATGGAGGGATTGATAGCCATTGAGCTTAGGAATTGATATGTAATCCTTGAACTTGCCGGGCATTGGTTTGTAGATTGAATGCAAAATCCCCAACGCTCGATAGCATTCATCGATGGTATGCACAGTTACACGGAAAGCATATACATCCAAGACTTGCGAGAAACTCAAATGCTTGGTGCGCATTTTGTTATAGATACTAAAGAGAGTTTTCTCACGGCCTTGCAAGTCAACTTCGATACCGGCTTTAGCAAACTGCATCCGCACCGTATCCAAAATCTTATCGACCATCTCACGACGATTACCGCGCGCCTTCTTCACTGCTTTCTCGATGGCTCTAAAACGCATTGGCATCGAGTGTTTGAAACTAATATCCTGAAGATCGCGGTAAATGACGTTAAGGCCTAAACGATGCGCAATTGGTGCATAAATCTCCATCGTCTCTAATGCAACCCGACGTCTTTTATCAATGGGGACTGCATCCAAGGTGTGCATATTGTGGGTTCGATCGGCTAACTTCACCAAAATGACCCGCACATCACGCGCCATCGCCATAAACATTTTTCGGAAACTCTCGGCCTGCGCCTCGGCATGACTTTGAAACTCCAATTTATCGAGCTTGGTGAGTCCTTCGACCAATTCGGCAACTTTGGCGCCAAATTGATTAACTAAATCGGTTTGGGTACATCCAGAATCTTCAATCACGTCATGCAACAAGGCCGCCATGATGCTCTGCGCATCCAATCGCCAACTAGCACACAGTTCTGCCACTGATACCGGATGACTGATGTAAGGCTCACCACTGTGACGGTATTGACCTAAATGAGCAGCATCGGCAAACTGGAATGCCTTTTTAATCTGATTCACTTCTTCGGGTTTTAAATAATGCAGCTTCTCGGTTAATCCCGTGATGGATACAACTTGCTGCTTAGGCGGTAATGCCGGTTGAGAGGTCGGACCAAAAAGATGCCGACTCGATTGCTCCAATAAGGATGCAATCACATTTTTAGCTGGAGAACGTGCTTTTGTTTTACTTGAGCCAAGCTGACTAGACGGACTTGCGTCTAGCGAACCCGATGTGGTGACCGATGACGCCACAGCGGGACTCCTTAATTAAAGAGGAACTTTGGTCAACATATCCCGATCGGTTACACCTGCTGCAATCTCGCGTAGCGCAACAACTGTTGCCTTGTCCTTAGCATCCACACGAGCGGCATGACCTTGAACAAGTTGGCGAGCACGGTAGGTGCCAGCCAAAACTAACTCGAAACGATTGGGTATGGTTTTTAAACAATCTTCTACGGTAATACGGGCCATACGAAACTCACTTTTAAAAGGTTAACCCCTATAGGATAACGGATACCCAGGAATCACGCCCCAAGACGCTTTACTAGGGCGGGGTAACGCGCCATCATCGGCCCAGTACGTAAGCGACTGGCGGCAATGATTGCTTGTAGATCCCGTAAGGCATCGGCAAATACCTCATTGACCACAATAAAGTCGGCTTCGTGGGCGTGCTGCAGCTCGATATGAGCCGCAGCAAGGCGTTTTGCAATGGTTGGCTCATCGTCCTGACCGCGTTTATGCAATCGCTCCTCGAGCGCCTCAATCGAAGGTGGGAAGATAAAAATCCAGATCGCTTGGGGAATCAGCTTCCGAATTTGTTGGGCACCTTGCCAATCGATTTCCAAAATCACATCATTGCCCTTTTGCATTTGACTTTCTATCCATGAGCGCGAGGTGCCATACCAATTGCCATGGACTTGAGCGTGCTCTAGAAAATCACCTGCAGCTTGTTTTGCCATAAATACTTGTTCGCTCACAAAGGCGTAATCGCGTCCATCAAGCTCACCTGCACGAGGTGCCCGCGTCGTGCACGACAAAGACAGTTGCAAACTATGATCCGACTCTAAAAGAGCATTCACTAAAGTTGACTTCCCTGCACCAGAGGGGGCAACGATCATCAACATACTGCCTTGATACGATTTTGTGGTGGTATTCATGGTTCTAATCATTACTCGAGATTTTGCACCTGCTCGCGCATTTGCTCAATCAATAGTTTCAGTTCGAGCGCTGCATTCGTGCAATCTTCACTTGCCGACTTGGATCCTAAAGTATTAGCCTCGCGATTCATTTCTTGAATTAAGAAATCCAAACGCTTACCAACGGCCCCGCCCTCTTGCAATGCTTGGGTAGTGGTTTGCAGATGCGTTTTGAGTCTGGCTAACTCCTCGGCTACATCAATACGGACAGCATATAAAACCACCTCTTGCCGAATCCGCTCCATCAGTTCGGCATTAAGAGGAATCTGTACCTGTTTGGCATGAACACCAAGCGCCTCTTCCAAACGAGTCACTAATTTAGCTTGAAAGTGACTCACAATCTCAGGAAGACGAGGTTCCAGTTGAGAGATGATGGTGTGCATCGTGTTCACAATTGATTGAAGCTCTTGCGATAAGGCACGACCCTCAGTTTGGCGCGACTGAAGTAATTGTTTTAAGGCCTCTTGACCAGCTGCTAGGGTGGCACTTTGCCATTGGTCCTCCGCAAGCGTCGATTCTGCAATTACTCCGGGCCAGCGCAGAATATCCGCCATTCTCAACTCACCGGCATCCGGAAATTGTTTTTGAACGAGTTCTTGAGCCTTCTTTAGAGCATCCAATGGTGCTTGTTGCAATTGGATTGTTGCTGCATTGGATCCCGCATCGGAGTAGCCCAAACGCCACGCTGCTCTCAACTCCACCTTGCCACGCTTTAACTGTTTTTGGAGCAACTCGCGCAATGCAGATTCAGCACTACGGCACTCATCGGGTAAGCGAAAACTGAGATCCAGAAAACGACTATTCACCGCTCTGATTTCAACTTGGAGATTAGCAAACCCTCCACTTGCCAGGTCGATTTGGCGGGAAGCGCTGCCATAGCCGGTCATGCTCGATATCATGTAGGCATTGTAAATTGCAAAAAGGTAAGCCCCTATGAATCGTCCGAGCCAACGTCAAGCCCGTGATCTGCGCCCCATCACAATTACCCGGTCGTTTACCAAACACGCTGAAGGATCCGTTCTGATTGAGTTTGGGGATACCAAGGTCTTGTGCACCGCAAGCGTTCTTGAAAAAGTACCCCCACATCAGAAAGGCTCTGGCGAGGGATGGGTAACCGCCGAATATGGCATGCTCCCCCGCTCAACCCACACGCGTTCCGACCGTGAGGCAGCTAGAGGTAAACAAAGTGGTCGTACTCAAGAGATTCAGAGGCTGATTGGACGCGCAATGCGTAGCGTCTTTGACCTCAAATTATTAGGTGAGAGAACCATTCATTTGGATTGCGATGTATTGCAAGCAGATGGGGGCACTAGAACTGCTGCTATTACTGGGGCCTATGTAGCCGCACGCGATGCAGTCAATCATCTTTTCAAGAACAAAGTGATCACAACCGATCCGATCATCAATAGCGTTGCAGCCATCTCAGTTGGTATTTATCAAGGAGTACCCGTTTTGGATCTAGACTATGCCGAGGACTCCCAATGCGATACCGATATGAATGTGGTGATGACGGGTACTGGTGGCATGATTGAGGTACAGGGAACTGCTGAAGGCACACCCTTCTCGCGATCTGAACTCGAAGAACTTCTTAACCTTGCCAGCGATGGGATTGGGCAATTAACTCGGATCCAAAAAGAAGCTCTACAAGCATGAGTCAACGCCTTGTACTGGCATCCAATAATGCCGGCAAGCTTCGAGAATTTGCTCAATTGCTCAAACCATTTGCGGTAGATGTCATTGCGCAAGGTCAACTCAATATTCCAGCTGCTGAAGAGCCCTTCGATCAATTTGTTGACAATGCGCTTGCCAAAGCACGTCATGCCAGTCAACTCAGTGGGCTACCAGCAATTGCTGACGACTCCGGTATCTGCGTCAACGCATTAAATGGCGCCCCCGGAGTTCGCTCAGCTCGATTTGCAGGCGAGCATTGTTCGGACGATGACAACAATCAAAAATTATTATCTCTACTCAAAGGAATAGAGGATCGTCGTGCGCATTATGTGTGTGCCCTAGTGATGGTGCGACACAGTGACGATCCAAACCCGATCATGGTGGAAACGAGTTGGAATGGCTCAATCATCGATACCCCAAGAGGTAGTCATGGATTTGGATACGATCCCTATTTTTTTCTACCAGAGTTAGGTAAAACAGCCGCTGAACTCGACCCAGAGCATAAGAATCAAATTAGTCACCGTGGTCAAGCATTTAAATTACTGATGACAAAACTTCATCAGGCTCAATTCTTTCACTCTACCAATGCTTAATTCGGGGATTGCTCTCAAGGCCCTACCGCCTTTATCTTTATATATTCACTTTCCATGGTGTGAGCGTAAGTGCCCCTACTGCGATTTCAACTCGCATCAGGTTAAAGAGGGAGGCTTCGATGAGAAACGCTACATTCAAGCCCTCATTCATGATCTCCAAACGGAATTACCGAATGTCTGGGGGCGCAGAGTCCACACCATCTTCATTGGTGGTGGTACGCCAAGCTTAATCTCGCCTCGGGGTTTAGACGATCTCTTATCGCAGATTCGGGCACTTTTGCCTTTAGAGCCCCATGCAGAAATCACTCTCGAAGCCAATCCGGGTTCGGTCGAGGTAGGAAAGTTTCAGGAATTTGCCGACATTGGAATTAATCGAGTCTCTTTAGGGATTCAGAGCTTTAATGATCAGCATCTCAAGGCGCTTGGGCGCATCCATAATCGCCAAGACGCATGCAATGCTATTGAGATTGCGCAGCGCTATTTTGATCGAATCAACCTCGATCTCATGTATGCCCTGCCCCAACAAACCATTCAGGAAGCGCAGGCTGATATTCATCAAGCGATTTCGTTTAATACCACTCACTTATCGCTTTACCACCTAACGCTTGAGCCGAATACCTATTTTGCTAGTCACCCTCCTGCACTTCCCCAAGAGGATGAGAGCGATGCAATGTTTGAGTCAGCCCTTTCAACCTTATTAAATGAGGGATTTAAGCGTTACGAGATCTCAGCGTATTGCAAGAGTCAACAGGAGTGCAAACACAACCTGAACTACTGGGAGTTTGGGGACTACATCGGAATTGGTGCCGGTGCTCACGGCAAGATTTCGTTTCCGGATCGGATTACACGACAAGTTCGCGAGCGTCATCCCGAAACCTATATGCAGAAAATGGGGCAACAACAACATGCTCTATTAGAAAACAAAGTGCTGAGTAAAGAAGACTTGCCTTTTGAGTTTATGTTGGGGGCTTTGCGTTTACTCAATGGTGTACCAACGCAAATGTTTCATGAGCGCACTGGACTATCCATTCATCAGATTGCGAAGCCCATTGAAAAGGCGCTACAGAAAAAGTTACTAGATGAGGATCCAACGCGTCTCAAAGCAAGCGATTTAGGAATACGCTATTTAAACGACTTGCAAGAGTTGTTCTTGAACTGAAGAAAATCGTCAATCCACTCTCTATAAAAATGTTCTGATTCATTAAATAAATAAGTTCATTTTTTTAGCGAGTAGCTCTGCAGAGCCAATCGATAAAGTGAGACCCAAAGAACCATGTCCAGCATTGACCCATAAATTTTTGTACCCGATTTTCTCAATGTAGGGAATTCCGGATGGCGATGCCGGACGTAATCCAGCCCACGAGCTGTAATTTTTGGGATCAATTGCGCCAGGAAAGATCTTATTTGTATCTGCGATCAATGAATCAATGCGGCGCTGATCAATGTCTAGGTTATCACCAATAATTTCGGCAAATCCAGCAACCCGCAAGATATTTCCAATTCTGGCGAATACCACCTTGCGACCTTGGTCTGTAATAGAGCCAATTGGCGCCCGCCTTGAATCGATGATTGGAAAACTAACGCTATACCCCTTAATTGGCTCTATCAGTAGGCTCTGCTTAATTTGGCGCAGTAACTGGTTGGTATCCATACCAGCGGCAATCACATACTGGTCAGCAATGAATTCACCTTTCGCAGTCTGAATCGATTGAATGAGCCCATCTTGGATATTGAAATTGACTAGCCGCGCATCATAAATTTGGGTAACCCCCGAGCGCTGCAAAATTAATTTTGTTAGCTTTTCACAATCAACTGCTTCCTCGCTTGGCGTATGTACACCAAAAGCAATCTCCTTTTGGATGCCACTTAATGCAGGCTCCTGAATAATGCATTCATCAGGATTTAAGAGTGTTTGCTGACAGCCCAGTGATTTTTGTAAATCAATCTGCCTTTCAACATCGGCACGCTCATTCGAATTTCTATAAATCACCAATTTTCCAGTTTGCTCTAAGGAAATATCCTCAGCACGGATGCCCAAGTCTTTTAACCATTGATGAATATTATTTTTAGTTCCAAAAGAAATCTCTAACAACTCCTTAGATGTACTTCTTACTTTATTTGAATGGCAGTATGAGATAAATTTGAGAAGCCATAAAACATGATTCAAACTAAATTGTGGGATCCATTTCACTGGGCTACTGCGTGAGAGCAGCCAAAATGGAATTTTCTTCAGTGCAGTTGGGGTTGCTAATGGTTCTACGTAGGAGTAACTCAATTGGGCACCGTTTGCAAAACTAGCACCTAACCCCGCTTCTTTTTCTTTATCAATGACAGTTACAGCAAAACCGGATTTAGACAAAGCATATGCTGTGGTAGCGCCCACAATACCGGCACCAATAATACAAACGTGTCGCTGGTGAGATGTTTCAGGCATGAATAAAGCCTTGGAGTATTAACTTGGCGGAAGCGGTGAGATTCGAACTCACGGAGGACTTTCACCCTCGCCAGTTTTCAAGACTGGTGCATTCAACCACTCTGCCACGCTTCCGTTGAAATGAGGATTATAAGGAACTTAGTGAATTCTTATCAGGATAGAGATATTTAACTAAATCATTCTTTTTTGAACATATCTCGCAATCGCCAAACTCGAGGTAAGGGCTGGAGACTCAAATCCAAAGAGGTTATAGAGGCCCTCGATACCGTGTTCCTCGGGACCATCAATCCTGAAATCTCCCGCAGGCTGATCTTTGGAGACTATCTTGGCTCGCACACCAGAGTAATCCGCTTGAAGAGTTCCTTCTTTGAGCCCTGGCCAATATTGCCGAATTGCCGCATAAAAACGTTCGCCCCGTTTGGGATCAACTGCGTAATTAATTTGCTCTTCTGCATCAATATCCAACCACTCCACGTCAGGGCCAAATTTTGCCTGTCCTGCCATATCCAAAGTTAGGTGGACTCCCAGACCTCCTGGTTCTGGCACTGGATAGATCAAATGCTTGAATGGTGATTTACCAACCAAGGAAAAATAGTTCCCTTTCGCAAAATATGCTTTGGGGATCATGTTTTCTGCTAAGCCCTCAATTTTCTTAGCAACGGTTGGGGCACTCATGCCTGCACAATTGATCAAATAGCGAGTTTGTAGGCGCATTGCATCAGCACCACCAACCTCGAGCTCAAATCCTCCTGCAATCACTTTTGCTGAAGCCAAAGGTGATAAATAAGCCACCATGCCACCGGCATCCTCAAAACCACCAAGCAGGGATAGCATGAATGCATGGCTATCCACAATCCCCGTAGTTTGTGACCAAATGGCAGCAGCCACTCGGAGATCGGGTTCAAGTCCATTTGCTTCTTTCGCAGAAATGAGACTAATCTCACGCGCCTGATTTTGTTGGGCCCGATAGAAGATGCCATGCAGATCATCCATTTGCTTCTCATCACTAGCAACAATCAATTTGCCATACCGTTGCGTACCAACCTGATGATCGCGGCAGTATTCATATAGAAGGCGATTACCCTCCACACAGAATTTGGCTTTTAAAGAATCTTTAGGGTAATAGATCCCCGCATGAATCACTTCGCTATTGCGTGAGCTACTAATGGTTCCAAATGAAGCCTCGCGCTCCAGAATAATGGTCTCGTGTCCCTGTAAAGCCATCTCGCGCGCGATGGCCAAACCAACAACACCAGCCCCAATCACAACACAATCAACTTTTTCCATACAGATTCAGTACAAAACGATGCCAAATCGTACCATTTCAGTCAAATTCCAGCTTTAAGGTTTTTAGGTCTTATTGATAAAATCCATATATGTCAGCAACACCTTCAGCGAATCAATTCGCAAATCCCTCAAAAGCTGCTTTTGGCTTTCTCCAAGCCGCGGGTCTTGTTTTAGACCTTGCCTACCAAGGGATGGATGCAAAAGATTGGGATTCGTTATTTACAAAAGCAAACGAAATTAAACTCAATCAGCAAATAAAAGCCTTGCTGGGTGGCGAAATTGTCAATACGAGCGAACAGCGCCCTGCTCTTCATACTGCATTACGTAATTTGGACAAAAAACCGGTCTTGCTTAACGGCCAAGACCTCATGCCTGAAATTACCGAAGTATGGCAACGCATCGACGGCCTTTGCAATAAGTGGGTTGGCGTTACTGATTTGATTCATATTGGTATTGGCGGGTCTGACTTCGGACCAAGACTTGCAGTTCAAGCTCTCGCCCATTCTGCTGCTAAGAATAATCGTGGTATGCGCATTCATTTTGCTGCAAATGTAGATAGTGCGGAGTTGAGTCATATTCTGGAGCGTGCTCAACCGAATAGTACGAAGGTATTAATTGTTTCCAAATCGTTTGGCACTTCTGAAACCCTGATGAACGCTAATGCGATCATCAATTGGTTTAAAGCTAAAAATCTAACGACATCACAAATACAAAACGCTTTATTTGCCATTACCAGTAATGTAAAAGAAGCAGAATCATTTGGTATTCAAGCGGAACATATTTTCCCGTTTTGGAACTGGGTTGGTGGCAGGTTCTCAGTATGGTCTGCGGTTGGTTTACCCATCGCTTTGCAATACGGCTTTGAGACCTTCAAGCAATTCTTGCAAGGCGCCAATGACATGGACCAGCACTTTGCAAGTGCGTCTTTCGATCATAACCTTCCGGTCTTAATGGCATTAGCTCTCACGTTTCAGCAACACAAACACCACTGCAAAGCATACGCAGTGATTCCGTATGCTCATGCACTAGAACTCTTCCCATATTGGTTACAACAACTGGATATGGAGAGTAATGGCAAAAGTGTTGATAAACATGGAAAGGCTGTCAAGGTAAGCTCGCCGGTGGTCTTTGGTAGTGCCGGAACAAATGCGCAACACTCGTTCTTTCAATTACTTCATCAAGGTCCTGAACTCATTCCAGTTGACTTAATTGCTATCAAAGATCCAATGAGCTCTCTACCAGAGGCAAAAAATCATCACCATACATTACTGGCCAATTGCTTAGCGCAAGCCCAAGCCTTAGCCTTGGGTCGCGAGGCAAGTGATCCCAATTTGAGTTATTCCGGTAAACGCCCCAGTAATCTAATTGTCCTACCTAAGCTGGATGCCTATCACCTCGGGGCTTTATTGGCTTTGTATGAGCACCGCGCTTTCTGCCTTGGAGCGCTTTGGGGTCTTAATAGCTTTGATCAACCTGGCGTAGAACTCGGAAAGGTCTTGGCAAAACCCATTGAAGATGCACTCAATGATCCATCAAGCTCAACTGAATCATTCGACTCTATTACTGCGGCACGTATTCAATTTTTTCAGAAATAATCATGCACGTACCTGCTTCTATATTTAAGGCCTACGATATTCGCGGCATCATCGATGAAACATTAAATCCCGAGATCGCAAGCGCAATTGGGCGTGCCTTTGGAAGCCAAATGCGAGATTTAGGCGAGACTGATGTCGTGGTTGGACGAGATGGTCGTCTCTCGGGGCCTCAATTAATCGAGGCATTAACAGCAGGTCTGCTATCCACCGGAATCAATGTGATTGATCTAGGAATGGTGGCCACCCCGATGGTCTACTTTGCAACCCACCAAACACTGGGATCTTGCAAACCCAAGTCTGGAATCATGATCACAGGTAGTCATAATCCACCCAATTACAACGGATTCAAGATGGTTTTGGGCGGAGCTGCAATTTATGGCGAGCGGATCCAAAGTCTGCGGCAACAAATTGAGAAGGAAGATTTCCGCTCAGGCAATGGCAAACGCTCAAGCTACGACATCTTTCCGCAGTACCTGAAATACATTGTGGGAGATATTCGTCTTGCCAGACCACTCAAAATTGCGGTTGATTGCGGTAATGGTGTCGGTGGCGCCTTTGCGGGGCAATTATTCAGAGCGCTTGGTTGCGAAGTCCAAGAACTATTTTGTGAAGTGGATGGGCGCTTTCCAAATCATCACCCCGATCCCGCTCATCTGGAGAACCTTCAGGATTTGATCCAAAACCTGGCAAATACCGATAACGAATTAGGTCTTGCCTTTGACGGAGATGCGGATCGACTAGGAGTTGTTACCAAAGATGGTCAGGTTATTTTTCCGGATCGGCAAATGATGCTGTTTGCAAAAGATGTCTTGAGCCGCCATCCAAACGGACAAATCATTTACGACGTCAAATGCACGCGCAATCTCGCTCCTTGGATCAGTCAGCATGGCGGTCAACCCTTGATGTGGAAAACCGGTCACTCATTAGTAAAGGCCAAGCTCAAAGAAACTGGTGCGCCACTGGCTGGTGAAATGAGTGGTCATATATTCTTTAAGGATCGATGGTTTGGCTTTGATGATGGTCTATACACCGGTGCGCGTTTACTCGAGATCCTAAGTCGGGTCGATAATCCCAGCGCGGTATTAAACGCTTTACCAAATGCCATTTGTACTCCTGAACTACAACTCCCCTGCGCCGAAGGCGAATCCTTTGCAATCTTAGAAAAGATTAAAGCAAATCCGGTTTTTCCGAGTGCCCAGTCTATTAATACGATTGATGGTGTGCGTGTTGAGTATGCCGATGGCTTTGGTCTAGCGCGCCCCTCAAATACCACCCCGATTGTGGTGTTGCGTTTTGAGGCAGACAGTGAGGATGCAATTACCCGTATTCAGAATGAGTTTAAGGCCGCACTCTTAGCGATTAAGCCTAACGCTCAACTGCCGTTTTAATCGATTACTTCACTTCGATCTTTTTGATTTCTTTGATTCGGTTTTGCTCGTCGACTAAGACAATTTTTGGCGTATGAGTTTTGGAGTCGGCATTATCGACCGGACCATAGGTACAAATAATGAGATGGTCGCCCACATGCGCCTTGCGCGCCGCGGCACCATTCAGCGAGATTGCACCTGATCCGCGCTTGGCTTTAATGATGTAGGTGGAAAACCGCTCGCCATTATTGATGTTGTAGAGCTCAATCTTCTCGAACTCGCGCATATCTGCTGCATCCATGAGGTCCTCATCGATCCCGCATGAGCCCTCATAATGCAAATCGGCCTCGGTAACGACTACCCGATGCAGTTTAGCCAAGAGCATGATTCGTTTCATAAAAGTACCCTCTGAGAGGTGAATTCTATCCCGAAAGCAATTGCGGGTTAAGATTCACGAATGACTGAAACATTGACTCGGCCAAATCCAGGCACCTATTACGACTATCCCCAGCAGGATGCGTCAGGGGCAACCTGTATCGCTCGGGCATGGGCTAAGACTCCAGCACCACTTCATTTTGATGAAAAACAAACCACGATTGAGCGCATCAAAACCCTCCTCAAGGCTAAAGATGCAGCCATCGTTGCTCACTATTATGTCGATGGTGATATTCAAGATCTGGCGATGGCAACCGGCGGTTATGTTGCCGACTCACTCGAGATGGCGCGATTTGGTAAGAATCACTCCGCCAAGAATCTCATCGTCGCGGGTGTTCGGTTTATGGGAGAAACTGCCAAGATCCTAAGTCCCGAGAAACGCGTCTTTATGCCCGATCTTGAGGCCACCTGCTCTCTTGACTTGGGTTGTCCTGCAGAGGATTTTCGTCAGTTCAAGGCAGCGTATCCGGATCGAGTCAGTGTTGTGTATGCCAATACCAGTGCTGCAGTAAAAGCACAAGCTGACTGGATGGTGACGAGTTCATGCGCACTTGCTATCGTTCACCATCTTGATCAACAGGGTAAGAAAATTTTGTGGGCACCCGATCGTCACTTGGGTCGCTACATTCAAGAACAAACTGGCGCAGACATGATTCTTTGGAATGGTGCCTGTATTGTTCACGATGAGTTCAAAGCATCTGAATTAGCTGCGATGCGCAAGAAACATCCCGATGCGCTCGTTTTGGTTCATCCTGAATCTCCCCAACACGTTGTTGATCAAGCTGACGTGGTGG
>JACCDJ011028687.1_pt1 | contig 13330 bp, 11 predicted proteins | sample 7444481 | NCBI WGS metagenome assembly JACCDJ01 (sample SAMN15323435, study PRJNA562643) | freshwater metagenome | isolation source: river surface water | place: USA:Blue River Watershed | collected 2017-08-15 | reverse complement strand
GCGGCTGCACTGGGACCAGCACCATTTGCTGCAGGCGCTGATCCGGACGAAGATGGACTTGGCGCTCCACCACCAGAGGTTGAAGGTGATGAAGAGGAGCTGGGCGCCCCTTCGGCAGAAGCTGGAGCTGATCCAGATCTAGATCCAGATCCAGATCCAGATCCAAAAGAGGGACCGGCTGCTCCTCCCGCCGATGTGGAGGGTGATGCCGAAGAGCTCGGAGCTTGTCCTCCAGCAGGTGCAGAGCCGGCGGAAGAACCAGGCGCGTCACCAGCCGAGGCGCTGGGTGATGGAGCGGAACTCGGCGCTGCGCCTGCTGCAGGTGCAGACCCAGCGGAAGAGTTAGGCGTGCCCTCAGCCGAGGAGGAGGGTGATGCGCCGTAGCTTGGGGCTCCACTTCCAGCAGTCGAGGGTGAAGAATCGGAGCTCGGCGCCCCACCTGCAGCAGGTGCTGGTCCAGTTCCAGAAGCTGCCGATGGGGCTGCTTGTGATCCTGCGGCTGCACTGGGACCAGCACCATTTGCTGCAGGCGCTGATCCGGACGAAGATGGACTTGGCGCTCCACCACCAGTGGTCGATGATGAAGAAGAGGAGCTGGGTGCTCCTTCGGCAGAAGCTGGACCTGATCCAGATCCAGAAGAGGGACCGGCCGCTCCACCCGCGGAAGGGGAAGGTGATGCTGAAGAGTTCGGAGCTTGGCCTCCAGCAGGTGCAGAGCCGGCGGAAGAACCAGGTGCGTCACCAGCCGAGGCGAGGGGTGATGGAGCGGAACTCGGCGCTGCGCCTGCTGTAGGTGCAGCCCCAGCGGAAGAGTTAGGCGTGCCATCAGCCGAGGAGGAGGGTGATGCGCCGTATCTTGGGGCTCCACTTCCAGCAGTCGAGGGTGAAGAAGCGGAGCTCGGCGCCCCACCTGCGGCAGGTGCTGGTCCAGTTTCAGAAGCTGCCGATGGGGCTGCTTGTGATCCTGCGGCTGCACTGGGACCAGCACCATTTGCTGCAGGCGCTGATCCGGAAGCCGATGTACTCGGCGCGCCACCACCAGAGGTCGACGGTGACGAAGAGGAGCTGGGTGCCCCTTCGGCAGAAGCTGAACCAGATCCAGATCCAGAAGAGGTACCGGGCGCGCCACCCGCTGATGGGGAAGGTGATGCTGAAGAGCTCGGTGCTTGTCCTGAAGCAGGTGCAGACCCAGCGGAAGAACTGGGCGCTCCACCTCCAGCAGCAAAGGGCGCAGGACCGGCGTTCGAAGCGCCGTTTGATGCGGGGGCTGTCCCAGAGGGTGAACCAGAACCTGAGTTCTGTTCACCTGGCGCTGCCTGTGGAGAACGGGTAGGCGATTGCGCCTGCTGCGGTTTCGTTGTGGCACTGTCCTGGGGGCTTGGCTGTGTGGAGTGTGGCGACTTTTCTGGTGGGCGTGCGCTCGGTGCAGGCTGATGCGGCGGTACATCAGCCTCACTTGGAGCCGGCTCCTCCCGGTGAGCGGGTTGATGCGCCTCGGTGTCATCGCGTTTTTCTGCAAAGTCGTCGCGGTAGGGTTCTCCTTCATCGTCCTCTGGTGCGGACGAAGACGCCCAGTCATCCGCTTCAACAGGACGGTTGTGCTGTTCTTCAGCGTAAGGCTCAGCGCTTGAGGGGCGATCCTGAGAAGGTCGTCGACTGTTCGGTGGAAGTGGGCCTCGATGCAACGCACTCTTGCGACCCAGGTTCGATCCGTCGTCTGCTCCTCGACGGTACTTGACCACATCCGGATCCTCTTCGGGATCGGGTTTGTGTCGACTCGGCGTGGCGTGCGATATGTCCTCAGCCTTCATGCCCCACGCAGTGGGTTGGGCATTTTCATCGTGCCGCGACAGAAGGTGTGAGGCATTGAATTTCAAGGTGCCCAGGTGAACCGACATATCGCGTTCGGAGACATTCCAGGCGTCACGAAGGTGGCGGAAAAATTGCCATTTGGTGGGCGTGCCACGGCCTTCAATGAAAATCAGGTTGGCGCATTGGCACAGAATGCAAAGTGACTGCAGGGGCGAGAGCAGGCCCCGGGTATTGAGCAGGAATTGTTCGGAAGCAATCTTGTTGGCCTGTTGCATGCTGTACGCTTGCAAATCTTCATACCGGCCCAACAGACACTCCACGTAGGCCAGCTGCCGAGGGTCCACCACGTTGTCGACCACGGTCAATCGCAGCAATGACTCGGCCAGTATTTGAGGAGGACACAGGGCAACGGAGGCGCGTTTCGCCATGGGTTCAAAAGGCCCCAGACACGACAATGCATTTTTTTGCTTCAACGTCATCAAGGACGTGGACAGCAAAGACGACGATCCATCGTAATGTTGGCGCAATGCATCGAACAGATCCTGTTCCCTCTTGGAGGGGAGATCAATATCCGTCATCACGTCATACACCTGCATCAGAACATAGGCGAGTTGTTCCGTGTCAAGACACTGGTGAATGGCACTGATGGCCGAGGCCTGGTCAGACAACTCGAGGTAGGACAGTGCCTCGCGCAGCACTTGGGTTTTGCCATCCAAAATGCCAATGAGTTGGTAGACGACCGGACGTTCGATATCCCCCCTTGCTGCCAGCATCAGCAACAAAGCCGTGGCATGGGCGACCTCAGGCGTCAAGGATTCCACGCGATAGCTGCCCCACCGCGCAATCTCCAGGCGGGAGGCTAACAAGGACAGAAATTCAGGTATGTTCAAAAGAAGGCTCAGACAAGCACATGACCAACATTTGACACGTTACTGTCAATAGCATTTCCCAGTCAACCACTGTGGATGAATGTCACCAGGTAGCAGGAGGTATGACAAACATCGGACAGGATTGGCTTTTCTTCAGCCGAACGTCAGGTATTTCTGAAAATGAGTCCAAAATAACTAATCGTTAAACGAGGACTTGAGTGGGGCGGTATGCCGCCTTAAAGAGGGCGAAAAAAAAGACCCTGAGTGGGCCTTTTGGCGGAGAGGGCGGGATTCGAACCCGCGGTGGGCTATTAACCCACACACGCTTTCCAGGCGTGCGACTTAAACCGCTCATCCACCTCTCCGAAGCCGCACATTGTAGCAGGCTCGGTGGGCGTTACACTCTGCGTTTTGCCACCGCCGCCTTCGGAGTCCTCCCCATGAAATTTCGCTTTCCGATCGTCATCATTGACGAGGACTTTCGCTCGGAAAACGCCTCCGGTCTGGGCATTCGTGCGTTGGCACAGGCCTTCGAAAAAGAAGGTTATGAGGTCATGGGCGTCACGAGCTACGGCGATCTGAGCCAGTTCGCCCAGCAGCAGTCGCGCGCCAGTGCGTTCATCCTGTCGATTGACGACGAGGAATTCACCCCCGGCCCCGACCTGGACCCAGCGGTCTTGAACCTGCGCAATTTCATCGAGGAAGTGCGATTCAAAAACGCCGATGTGCCCATTTATGTGTACGGCGAAACCAAAACCTCGCGCCATTTGCCCAACGACATCCTGCGCGAGTTGCATGGCTTCATCCACATGTTTGAAGACACGCCCGAGTTCGTGGCGCGCCACATCATTCGTGAAGCCAAAAGCTACCTGGAGGGTGTGCAGCCTCCGTTTTTCCGGGCCTTGCTCGACTACGCGGAGGATGGGTCGTACTCGTGGCACTGTCCTGGCCATTCAGGGGGCGTGGCATTTTTGAAGAGCCCGGTGGGACAGATGTTCCACCAGTTCTTTGGTGAAAACATGCTGCGTGCCGACGTCTGCAATGCCGTCGACGAGCTGGGACAGTTGCTGGACCACACCGGCCCGGTTGCTGCTTCGGAGCGCAATGCCGCTCGCATTTTCAATGCCGACCACTGCTTCTTTGTCACCAACGGCACCAGCACCAGCAACAAGATGGTGTGGCACCATACCGTGGCGCCAGGCGACGTGGTGGTGGTGGACCGAAACTGTCACAAGTCCATTCTGCACGCCATCATCATGACCGGGGCCATCCCCGTGTTCTTGAAGCCCACGCGCAACCAGTTCGGCATCATCGGTCCTATTCCCAAGAGCGAGTTCGAACCCGAGACCATTCGCGCCAAGATTCGCGCCAACCCCTTGCTCCAGGGTGTGGACGCCAACGAGGTGAAGCCACGCGTGATGACGCTCACGCAATCCACCTACGACGGCGTTCTGTACAACACCGAAACCATCAAAAAGATGCTCGATGGCTACGTGCCCAACCTGCACTTTGATGAGGCCTGGTTGCCGCACGCGGCCTTTCACCCGTTTTATGGCTCGTACCACGCCATGGGTAAAAAGCGTGAGCGTCCGAAGGACAGCGTGGTGTATTCCACCCAGTCCATTCACAAGTTGCTGGCGGGCATCAGCCAGGCCAGCCACGTGCTGGTGCAGGACTCGCAGAACACCAAGCTTGATCGCCCCCTCTTCAACGAGGCCTTCCTGATGCACACCAGCACCAGCCCGCAATACGCCATCATTGCCAGCTGCGATGTGGCCGCGGCGATGATGGAGCCTCCTGGGGGGACCGCGCTGGTGGAGGAAAGCATTGCCGAGGCCCTCGATTTCCGCCGCGCCATGCGCAAGGTCGATGCCGAATACGGCAAGGACTGGTGGTTCAAGGTCTGGGGCCCGGGCAAACTGGTGGAAGAGGGCATTGGCCGTGCCGACAACTGGGTCATCAAGTCCGACGGACGCGATTCCAAATGGCACGGCTTTGGCGATCTGGCCGATGGTTTCAACATGCTGGACCCGATCAAGTCCACCATCGTCACGCCAGGTCTGGACATCAACGGCAAATTCGCCAAGACCGGCATTCCGGCCAGTATCGTCACCAAGTTCCTGGCCGAGCATGGCGTGATCGTTGAAAAAACCGGTCTCTACAGCTTCTTCATCATGTTCACCATCGGCATCACCAAGGGCCGTTGGAACACCTTGCTCACGGCCTTGCAACAATTCAAGGACGACTACGACAAAAACCAGCCGATGTGGCGCATCTTGCCGGAGTTTTGTGTCAAGCATCCTCGCTACGAGCGAATGGGACTGCGCGATCTGTGCCAGCATGTGCACGAGTTGTACGCCAAGTATGACATTGCACGACTGACCACCGAGATGTACCTGAGCGATCTGACGCCCGCGATGAAGCCCAGCGATGCCTTTGCCAAGATCGCGCAGCGCAACACCGAGCGTGTTCCCATCGACGAGCTCGAAGGACGCATCACCACCAGCCTGGTCACCCCGTACCCGCCCGGCATCCCCTTGCTGGTGCCGGGGGAGGTGTTCAATCGCAAGATCGTCGACTACCTGCGCTTTTCACGCGAATTCAATGCGCTCTGTCCCGGCTTTGAAACCGATATCCACGGACTGGTGTCGCAGGTGAATGAGCAGGGCGAAACGCATTTGTACGCGGACTGCGTCAAACGCTGAGGCAGGTCATGTCCGGCCCCAGAGACATGGGGCCAGCACCTTGTCCGTTCAGGCAGGGGCAGCGACGGTTCAAGCCGCCGGTTCGTCAATGCCGCCCACCACCTGGCTGAAGCCACCATCGACATAGGTGATCTCAGCGGTCACGCCGGCAGCGAGGTCACTCATGAGGAATGCGGCCACATTGCCGACGTCCTCAATGGTCACGTTGCGGCGAATGGGTGAAGCCTGCGCGACCACACTCAGAATCTTGCCAAATCCCTTGATGCCACTGGCCGCGAGCGTCTTGATCGGACCGGCGCTGATGCCGTTGGCACGCAAGCCCCGGCCTTGGCGACCCACGGATTCAGCCAGATAGCGCACCGAAGCCTCAAGCGAGGCCTTGGCAAGACCCATGGTGTTGTAGTTGGGTACGGTGCGAATGGCACCCAGGTAGGTCAGGGTCAACAGCGCTGCGTTGTCGTTGAGAAAGGGCAGGGCTGCCTTGGCCATGGCGGGAAAGCTGTAGGCGCTGATGTCATGTGCCACCTTGAAGCCTTCGCGGCTAAGCCCGTCCAGAAAGTCACCCGCAATGGCTTCGCGCGGCGCATAGCCGATGCTGTGGACAAAGCCGTCAAAGCGAGGCCAGTGTTGCGACAGATCGGCGAACAGCTTGTCGATCTGGGCATCATCCCCCACGTCGCAATCAAACACCAGGGTGGAGTTGAAGTCGGCCGCGAACTCCTGGATGCGGTCCTTGAATCGCTCGCCGACATAGCTGAACGCCAGCTCGGCCCCTTGTTCATGGCAGGCCTTGGCAATCCCATAGGCAATGGACCGGTTGGACAGCACCCCGGTGATCAGGAGTTTTTTTCCACACAAGAAACCTGTTTTTGTTGTCATGCCGATGCTCCAGCTGAAAAATCTTGCAGAATTGTCGCATGCGATGGCTTGTGTTCCTGTGTTGGGGGTGGTGTGCGGTGTCGGCCTGGGCCGGACACGCGTATTCCCAGTTTGGCGATATCAAGTACCCGCCAGGATTCAAGCACTTTGCCTATGTGCAACCCGAGGCCCCCAAAGGCGGGCGTATCCGTTTCCCGATGATTGGCGGTGGGTTTGACAAGTTGAACCCCTTCACCTTGAAAGGCGTGGAGCCGCCTGCCCTGGAAGGCTTGATGTTTGACACCTTGCTCAGCCGCAGCCTGGATGAGCCTGCCACCGCCTATGGACTGCTGGCCCACGAGGTGAGTGTGTCTGCGGATGGCCGCTCGGCCGAATTCGAGCTGCGACCCGAGGCGCGCTTTCACAATGGCGACCCGGTGTTGGCGCTGGATGTGAAGCACTCCTTTGACAAACTCACCAGCAAGGAGTCGGCCCCGCAGTACCGCATGTATTTCTCGGGCATCGCCAGCGTCACGGTGCTGGGGGATCGCAAGGTACGCTTTGAGTTCCGCGATATCAACCGCGAGCTGCCCCTGATTGCGGGCAACCTGCCTGTGTTCAGCCATCGCTGGGGGCAGGGCAAGCCGCTGGACCAGTTGATCACCGAGGTGCCCATCGGCAGCGGTCCCTACCAGCTGGCAGACTATCACCTGGGCAAAGACATCCGCTTCCGCCGCGACCCCGAATACTGGGGACGAGATCTGCCAGTCAACCGTGGGTTGTACAACTTTGATCAGATCAGCTTTGATGGCTACAAAGATCCCGTCGCCGCCTTTGAAGCCTTCAAGGCTGGCGAATTCGATTTCATCCAGGTCTACATTGCCAAGGACTGGGCTCGCCAATACAAGGGCGGTAAATTCAACACGGGTGAGTTGATCAAGCGCCAATGGCAGCATGCCAACCCGGTGGGGTTCCAGGGTTTTCTGTTCAACACTCGCTTGCCCAAATTTGCCGATGCCCGTGTCAGACGTGCCATTGGCCTGGCGCTCGATTACGAGTGGATGAACCGTCAGATTTTTTACCAGTCCTACACCCGGGTGCGGGGCTACTTCACCAACAGCCCCTTTGAGGCACAAGGACTGCCACTGCCTGAAGACCTGGCGCTGCTGCGATCCCTGAAAAATACCGTCCCACCTGAGGTGCTCACGAGTGAAGTGCCCACGCCACCCGTGACGACGCCGCCTAGTTCCCTGCGGGACAACCTGCGACTGGCGCGAGAGTTACTCACCCAGGCAGGGTGGGAGTACCGCGATGGGGCCTTGCGCAACGCCAAGGGCGATCGGTTCACCATCGAGTTTCTTGACAGTGCGGGCAGCATGGGACGGGTGGTGGCGCCTTACACACAGACGCTGGCCAAGCTGGGTATTCAAGCCAGCTACCGTGTGGTCGACCCCTCGGTGTATGAAAAGCGCATCAAGGATTTCACCTTTGAAATGATCAGCTCTCGCACGCTGGGTCAGCTCACGCCAGGGTCCGAGTTGCGTCGGGTTGAATCGCAATACGCCATGGTGTCGGGCTCCTCCAACTTGCCCGGCGTGTCCGATCCGGTGGTCGACGAACTGGTCAAGCTGGTGATGCAAGCCCGCGATCGCCCCAGCCTGACGGTGGCGGTGCGCACACTTGACCGCGTGTTGCGTCATGGCTATTACGATGTGCCGCACTGGTATTCACCCGTGCACCGAGTGGCTTACCATGCGGGCCTGTTCGAACAACCCTCGCAAACACCGCTCTACTATCAACCCGAACCTTGGGCCATGTCGACCTGGTGGGCCACACCCGGTGCGACCGCGGCGGGTACCAAGCGCTGACAACGTCATGTTTGTTTACATCCTCAAACGCCTGTTGCTCATGGTGCCCACCTTGCTGGGGGTGCTGTTGATGACCTTTGTCATCATCCAGTTTGTACCCGGCGGACCGGTTGAGCAGATGGTGGCACGGCTCGAGGGGCGCGACGCTGGCGGTGAGGTGGCCCAGCAAAGCAGCAACTACCGGGGCCGTCAGGGCGTGGACGCGTCACGGTTGGCCGAGATCCAGGCCTTGTACGGCTTTGACAAACCGGCCCCTGAGCGCTTTTGGCAAATGCTGAAACAATTTGCCACCTTTGACCTGGGCCGCAGTTTTTATTACTCCAAAGATGTGTGGCAACTCATCAAGGAGAAGCTGCCCGTCTCGATCAGCTTGGGGCTGTGGACGTTTTTTCTGAGTTATCTGATATCGGTGCCGCTGGGCATTGCCAAGGCGGTTCGAGCCGGTACTCGGTTTGACACGCTCACCAGCCTGGTGGTGCTGGTGGGCTACGCCATCCCCGGCTTTGTGCTGGGTGTTGCCTTGCTGGTGGTCTTTGGCGGACAGTTGCAATGGTTTCCCCTGCGTGGATTAACTTCGAGCAACTGGGATCAACTGGGCTGGGGTGCTCGTGTGGTTGATTACTTGTGGCACATCGCCATGCCGGTCACCTCCAGTGTGCTGGGTGCGTTTGCCGTGACCACCATGCTCACCAAGAATGCCTTTCTGGAAGAAATACGCAAACAGTACGTGCTGACGGCCCGGGCCAAGGGCTTGTCTGAGCGCACCGTGCTGTGGAAGCATGTGATGCGAAATGCCTTGATTCCGCTCGTGACGGGATTTCCTGCCGCCTTCATTGGCGCATTTTTCACGGGCTCTTTGTTGATCGAGACACTGTTCTCGCTGGATGGCTTGGGACTCCTGAGCTACGAGAGCGTGATGAAGCGCGATTACCCGGTGGTGTTGGGGACGCTCTATCTATTCACGCTGATCGGCCTGGTCACCAATCTCATCAGCGACCTGTGTTACGTGTGGGTGGACCCGCGTGTCAAATTCGACTGAAGTCATGACGCCCACCAACATCCCCCCCACGAGTGCAGTTGAGGCGCCCTCGGTGTCGCCGTCCCGTCGGGCCTGGCGGCGATTTCGCCGACATCGGCTGGGCTTCATGAGCCTGGTGTTGTTCAGTGCGTTGTTCTTCATCAGTCTGATGGCTGAACTGGTGTCCAACGACAAGCCGTTGGTGGCGCGTTATGACGGGCGTTGGTTGTTCCCCATCGTGCAGAACGTGCCTGAGACCGAACTGGGCGGCGATTTTCAAACGCCGACGGATTATCTCGATCCCTTCATTCAGGCGCAGTTCGCCAAGCCGGGCAACTGGGCGTTGTATCCCCTCAATCGCTACCACCACGCCACCATCAACTACTTTGCGCCGTCTCCCAATCCGTCCGAGCCTTCCCGTCACAACTGGTTGGGAACGGACGACCGCGGCCGAGACGTGGCAGCGCGCTTGTTGTATGGCTTTCGCGTCTCGGTGTTGTTTGCGCTGGCACTGACCCTGGTAGGAACCTTGCTGGGCGTGATCACGGGAGCCATCCAGGGCTTCTTTGGCGGCAAAACAGACCTGGCCTTCCAACGATTCATCGAAATCTGGAGCTCCATGCCCGAGTTGTATTTGCTCATCATTTTGTCCGCGGTGTTTGACCCCAGTGTCACCTTGCTGTTGGTGCTGTTGAGCCTTTTTGGCTGGATGGGCTTGTCTGATTACGTGCGTGCCGAATTTCTGCGCAACCGACAACTCGACTATGTGCGTGCTGCCCGCTCACTGGGCCTGAGTAACTGGCGGATCATCTGGCGTCATGTGCTGCCCAACAGCCTGACACCTGTGGTCACTTTTTTGCCCTTTCGCATGAGCGCGGCCATCCTGGCCCTGACCAGTCTTGATTTTCTGGGCCTGGGAGTACCGCCCGGAACACCCAGCCTGGGTGAGATGCTGTCACAGGGCAAAAACAACATTGACGCCTGGTGGATCTCCCTCAGCACGTTTGCCGTGCTGGTGGTGAGCTTGCTGCTGCTGACCTTCATGGGCGATGCCTTGCGCGATGCGCTGGATCCCCGACGCGAAGAGAGGGCACCATGACCACGCCCCTGCTGAAGTTGCAGAACCTGCGCATTGCCTTCAATGGTCGCGACGTGGTGCACGGCATCGACTTGTCTGTGCACGCAGGCGAAACCTGGGCGCTGGTGGGGGAGTCAGGCTCCGGCAAGTCGGTGACGGCGCTGAGCGTGCTGCGCCTGGCCCAGGGGGCTCAGGTGAGTGGGGGCTGTTGGTTCGAGGGCGAGGATGTCTTGGCCATGAAGCCGGCACGCCTGCAAGCCCTTCGGGGTTCTGACATCGCCATGATTTTCCAGGAACCCATGACGGCGCTCAACCCGCTGTTCACTATCGGGGCGCAGATTGCCGAGGTGCTGACCCTCAAGGAAGGCTTGTCCAACCAGGCCGCGTGGGACAGGGCCGTCGCCTTGTTGGACGAGACGGGCATTCCTGAGCCCGCGCGCCGCGCCCACAGCTACCCTCACCAACTCTCGGGCGGCCAGCGGCAGCGTGCCATGATCGCCATTGCCTTGGCGTGCCGTCCCAAGTTGCTGCTGGCTGATGAGCCCACCACGGCGCTGGATGTGAGCTTGCGCGCCCAGATTCTGGATTTGCTGGATGCGTTGCGTGTCCGCCATGGCATGGCGGTCTTGCTTATCACCCACGACCTGCCCATGGTCCGTCGATTCGCGGACCATGTGGCGGTGATGGAGCACGGGCATGTGGTGGAACAAGGCCCCACCGTGCAGGTGCTCTCGAACCCGACCCATCCCTATACCCGCCGCCTGGTGGACAGCCTCCCGTCCCGACATGTGGCGCCCGTGCCCGACCCGACGGCGATTGCCTTGTCGGCACGTCAAATGGAGGTTGCCTATGACCAGGCGCTGGAGGGCATTCGCGGCTGGTTTCGGCGTGGGCGCTTTGTGGCGGTGCAAGGGGTGAACTTTCAGGTGGCAGCTGGCGAAACGCTGGGCATTGTGGGGGAATCGGGCTCGGGCAAATCCAGCCTGGCACTGGCGGCGCTGGGCCTACACCCGGCATCGGGCGAGATGTCCGTGCTGGGGCAAGCCTGGACAGGTCAGATCAACCGCGACCGTCCCCTGCGGCGTTGGATTCAAGTGGTGTTCCAGGACCCGTTTTCCTCCTTGTCGCCTCGACTGACGGTGGAAGAACTGGTGGCCGAAGGGTTGGAGGTGCATGAACCCGGCCTCACGTCTGCCCAACGCCAGGCCCGGGTGTTGCAGGTGTTGACCGATGTGGGCCTGGAGCCTGCCCAGTTTCCCGGCATTTTGGGACGCTACCCGCACGAGTTTTCAGGCGGTCAAAGGCAGCGACTGGCCATTGCCCGCGCCTTGATCGTCCAACCCCGCATTCTGGTGCTGGACGAGCCCACCAGCGCACTGGATGTTTCCATTCAGAAACAAGTATTACAGTTGTTGCAACGCTTGCAACGTGAGCGTGGCTTGAGTTATCTCCTGATCACGCACGACATTGACGTCATCCGGGCTATGGCCCACCAGGTCTTGGTGCTCAAGGACGGTCGTGTGGTGGAATCCGGAACCCTTGAGCAGGTACTGGATCACCCCCAAGACGTGTATACACAACGGCTGCTGGCCGCCACGGCCTGATTTTTTTGTAAAACCTTTAGAAATCAAGGCGTTACACGCTACAATAACGGCTTCACGACCAAACGGGCGGGTTCTCACCGCCCGTTTTTTTTGGTTCAAGCATTTCCCGCCTAGGGTATACGAGAGGGTTGTCGATTCGTGGCGTTGCAAGACATCGTTGAGCAAACTGTCAAAGGTCTGGGCTATGACCTGGTGGAGACCGAGCGCTCCGCTGGCGGCTTGTTGCGTGTCACGATTGATCTGCCCTGGCAGGCCGGCAACCCCGAGCAGTTCATCACTGTCGAGGATTGCGAGAAGGTCAACCGCCAGTTGCAATTTGCGCTCGAAGTGGACGGCCTCGAATACCGCCGCCTCGAAATATCCTCGCCTGGTATCGACCGTCCTTTGCGTCACGCCCAGGATTTCGAACGCTTCTGCGGTCACGTCATCGACATCACGTTGAAGGCCCCCATGGGTGCGGCCGCGTCCGGGCTGGTGTCAGCCAATCGCAAAAAATTCCGCGGCACGCTGTCGCGCGCCGTGGCCACCGTTGACATCGAAGGCCATGAAACCAGTTGGCAGATCACCTGGCGTGATGAACCCGCGGTCAAGCCCGGTCAGCGTGTGAGCAAGAAAAAAGTACCGATGCCCCTGCAGGTGCTGGGTTTCAAACTGGAGGAGCTGCGCGATGCCCGCCTGGCTCCATTGGTGGATTTCAAGGGTCGTCAGACCCATCAAGAGTAAACAGGAGTTGTCGAACATGAACCGCGAAATGTTGATGCTGGTTGAGGCCATCTCGCGCGAAAAGAACGTCGAGCGAGATGTGGTGTTTGCCGCTGTGGAGTCGGCGCTGGCGCAGGCCACCAAGAAGCTGTACCAAGGTGACGTGGACATCCGCGTGGCCATGGACCGCGACTCGGGCGACTATGAAACCTTCCGCCGCTGGCTGGTGGTGCCCGATGCAGCAGGCCTGCAAAATCCCGATGCCGAAGAAATGCTCATGGACGCACAAGAGCGTGTGGCCGACGTGGAAGAGGGCGAGTACATCGAGGAATTGATCGAATCCTTGCCCATTGGCCGTATTGGCGCCATGGCGGCCAAGCAGGTCATCTTGCAAAAAATCCGCGACGCCGAGCGCGAAATGCTGCTCAACGACTTCATGTCGCGTGGCGACAAGATTTTTGTCGGCACCGTCAAGCGCATGGACAAAGGTGACATCATTGTCGAGAGCGGTCGCGTTGAGGGCCGCCTGCGCCGCAACGAAATGATCCCCAAGGAAAACCTGCGCTCCGGCGACCGGGTGCGCGCCATGATCATGGAAGTCGACGCCACGCTGCGCGGCGCGCCCATCCTGCTGTCGCGCACCGCGCCGGAATTCATGATGGAGCTGTTCAAGCTCGAGGTGCCGGAAGTCGGCCAGGGCCTGGTCGAGATCAAGGCCGCCGCCCGCGACCCGGGTGACCGCGCCAAGATCGCCGTGCTCGCCCACGACCACCGCACCGACCCGATCGCCGCATGCATCGGCATGCGCGGCTCGCG
>JACCDJ011042397.1_pt1 | contig 13333 bp, 12 predicted proteins | sample 7444481 | NCBI WGS metagenome assembly JACCDJ01 (sample SAMN15323435, study PRJNA562643) | freshwater metagenome | isolation source: river surface water | place: USA:Blue River Watershed | collected 2017-08-15 | reverse complement strand
CCATAGTTAAATATTTAGTATCACTTGGAGCTGATTTTACTGCTAATAATAATTACGCAATTCAGAGGGCTAGCGAAAATGGTCATCTAGCCATAGTTAAATATTTAGTATCACTCGGTGCTGATTATAACGCTGATAATAACTGCGCAATTTTGTATGCTAGTAAAAATGGACATCTAGATATGGTTAAATATTTAGTATCACTTGGAGCTGATTATACTGCTAACGATAATCACGCAATTCAGTGGGCTAGTGGAAATGGACATCTAGCTACAGTTAAATATCTAGTATCACTTGGTGCTGATTATACTGCTGATAATAATTACGCAATTCAGTGGGCTAGTGGTAATGGACACCTAGCTACAGTTAAATATTTAGTATCACTTGGTGCTGACTATGCTGCTAATAATAATCACGCAGTTCAGTGGGCTAGTGGTAATGGACACCTAGCTACAGTTAAATATTTAGTCTCACTTGGAGCTGATTATACTGCTGATAATAATTTCGCAATTCGGTGGGCTAGTAGTAACGGACATCTAACTACAGTTAAATATTTAGTATCACTTGGAGCTGATTATACTGCTGATAATAATTTCGCAATTCAATGTGCTAGTAGCAATGGACATCTAGCTACAGTTAAATATTTAGTATCACTTGGCGCTGATTATACTACTAATAATAACTACGCAATTCAATGGGCTAGCGGAAATGGACACTTAACAGTAGTTAAATACCTAGTATCACTTGGTGTTGATTATACTACTAATAATAATTACGCGATTCAGTATGCTAGTAAAAATGGACATCTAGATATGGTTAAATATTTAGTATCACTTGGAGTTGATTATACTGCTAACAATAATCACGCAATTCAATGTGCTAGCGGGAATGGACATCTAAATACAGTCAAATATTTAGTATCACTTGGCGCTGATTATACTGCTAATAATAATTACGCGATCCAATGTGCTAGTAGTAATGGTCATCTTGAAATAGTTAAATATTTAGTATCACTTGGTGCTGATTATACTGCTGATGGTGGTTTTGCGATTCGATTGGCTAGTAAATATGGTCATACAGAAATAGTTGAATATTTAAAATCACTCGATACTAAATAATAAAAATTATGAAATTGCTATAAGCTACTACTATTTTTTTAGATATTTCTAAACCATAAAAAGCATCTTTTTTTATAAAAGTGAATTTATACTATACTGTATCCATGAATCCATTAGAAATTAGTGATATCCTGAACCTTATAGTAGAATATCTTATATACCACAGAACTTATTAGTTAATCGCAATACACTAAATCGACTATATAATAATCATAATATAGTTTTTATAAGATCTCATAAAAAAATCAGATATCCCTAAATACGGATCTCCAAAATTTTTAAGTATCTATACAGGTAGCAATGCTTTAGATATAGCAGTTAAATATGGGAATTTATCAGTAGTTAAAACTTTAATGATAGATACTACTGATTCCAAATACATTCAACACGGTGCTAATGATTGGAATTACGGATTATCTGAAGTATGTTCTAGCAGGCATTTTGAGCTTGTAAATCTTATAATCCAACATGGCGCGAATGACTGGGATTGTGGGTTATCTAAAGCATGTTTATGTGGTAATAATATCGAAATTGTCAATCTCATGATTCAACATAGTGCTAATGATTGGAATTTTGGTCTTCAATGCGCAATTGTAGGTAAACATCCAAAAATTATTGAACTTATGCGCAGTTGTATCAACTCATAAATTAGCTTGATTTTTTAACTACACATAATTCATAAAAAAATCTACTTAACTACATATTTTTTAAAAATTGATTAATATACTACTCTATCAAATGAATACTGATTGTATTATAAACATTTTTAAAGCTTCTGACTCATATACTAAACTAGTTATATCGCTAGTTAATTCTAAAATTTATACGCAATCTAAGCAGTATATTCATCCCATCAAAATAGCTATTGAGCAGGGTGATATATTTTCAATATTAAATACTCGTAATTGGTATGATAATATTGACTCTTATAATTTAGGTAAAATTGGATCAGAATTATTAATTAATATTTACAGTAAATATCACACAATTATCCCTAACCAAATTTTATATGGAGCATGTAGAGACGGACACATTGAAATCGTAAATTTTATAATTCAACGTAGAGCCAATGATTGGAGTTATGGATTATGTGAAGCATGTCGAGGTGGTAACATTGAAATTATAAATCTTATGATTCAATGTGGAGCTAATAACTGGAATTGGGGATTATCTGGAGCATGTCGAGGTGGACATCTCGAAATTATAAATCTTATGATTCAACACGGGGCTAATTCTTGGAATACTGGATTATATGGAGCATGTAGAGGCGGTCATCTTGAAATCGTAAATCTTATGATTCAACACGGCGCTAATAATTGGGATTCTAGTCTTCAATCCGCAGTATCAGGTAATCATTCAAAAATTATTAAACTTATCCGTAGTTTTATCAATCCATAAATCAGTTTAATATTTTTTTAATCATAATCAATTCATAAAAAATCTATTTAACTGGATTACTCAATAACTCTAAAAAATTGATTAAAATATTATACTATCAAATGAATACTGATTGTATTATAAACATTTTTAATGTTTCTGATTCATATACAAAACTAGCTATATCGCTAGTTAATTCTAAAATTTATACACAATCTAAGCAGTATATTCAGCCCATCAAAATAGCTATTGAGCAGGGTGATATATTCTCAATATTAAATACTCGTAATTGGTATGATAATATTAATTCCTATAATTTAGGTAAAATTGGATCAGAATTATTAATTAATATTTACAGTAAATATCACACAATTATCCCTAACCAAATTTTATATGGAGCATGTAGAGATGGACACATTGAAATTGTAAATTTTATAATTCAGTGTGGCGCTAATGATTGGAATTATGGATTATATGGAATATGTCGAGGTGGCAATCTCGAAGCTGTAAATCTTTTTTTATAAAAATGAATTTATACTATACTGTATCCATGAATCCATTAGAAATTAGTGATATCCTGAACCTTATAGTAGAATATCTTATATACCCACAGAACTTATTAGTTAATCGCAATACACTAAATCGACTATATAATAATCATAATATAGTTTTTATAAGATCCCATAGAAAATCAGATATCCCTAAATATGGATCTCCAAAATTCTTGAGCATTTATACAGATACTAATGCTTTAGATATAGCTGTTAAATACGGAAATTTACTAGTAGTTAAGAGTTTAATAGTAAATAATGTTAATTCTAAACATATTCAATTAGCAAGTGAAAATGGACACATTGAAATAGTTAAATATTTAGTATCACTTGGTGCTGATTATACTGCCAATAATAATCGCGCAATTCAGTGGGCCAGTCTAAATGGACATTTAGCAATAGTTAAATATTTAGTATTACTTGGTGCTGATTATACTGCCAATAATAATCGCGCAATTCAGTGTGCTAGCAGAAATGGACATCTAGCAATAGTTAAATATTTAGTATTACTTGGTGCTGATTATACTGCTAATAATAACTACGCAATTCAATGGGCTAGTGGAAATGGACACCTAACAGTAGTTAAATATTTAGTATCACTTGGTGCTGATTATACTGCTGGTGGTGGTTTTGCGATTCGATTGGCTAGTAAATATGGTCATACAGAAATAGTTGAATATTTAAAATCACTCGATACTAAATAATAAAAATTATGAAATTGCTATAAGTTACTACTATTTTTTTAGATATTTCTAAACCATAAAAAACATCTTTTTATAAAAGTGAATTTATACTACACTGTATCCATGAATCCATTAGAAATTAGTGATATCCTAAACCTTATAGTAGAATATCTTATATACCCACAGAACTTATTAGTTAATCGCAATACACTAAATCGACTATATAATAATCATAATATAGTTTTTATAAGATCTCATAAAAAATCAGATATCCCTAAATACGGATCTCCAAAATTCTTAAGTATCTATACAGGTAGCAATGCTTTAGATATAGCAGTTAAATATGGGAATTTATCAGTAGTTAAGACTTTAATAACAGATACTGCTGATTCCAAATACATTCAAAGGGCTAGTGAAAATGGTCACCTATCTATAGTTAAATACTTAGTATCACTTGGCGCTGATTATACTGCTAATAATAATTACGCAATTCAGTTTGCTAGCAGTTATGGACATTTAGAAACAGTTAAATACTTAGTATCACTTGGTGCTGATTGTACTGCTAATAATAACTACGCAATTCAATATGCTAGCGGAAATGGACACCTGGTTGTGGTTAAATATTTAGTGTCACTTGGCGTTGATTATACTTCTGATAATAATTTCGCAATTAGATGCGCTAGTAGTAATGGACATCTGGTCATAGTCAAATATCTAGTATCACTTGGTGCTGATTATACTGCTAAGAATAATCATGCTACTCAATTAGCTAGCGGAAATGGACACCTAGCTGTGGTTAAATATCTAGTATCACTTGGTGCTGATTATACTGCTAATAATAATCACGCAATTCAGTGGGCCAGTGGTAATGGACATTTAGCTACAGTTAAATATTTAGTATCACTTGGCGCTGACTATACTACTAATAATAATTACGCAATTCAGTGGGCTAGTAGAAATGGACATCTGGATACAGTTAAATATTTAGTATCACTTGGTGTTAATTATACTACCAATAATAATTGCGCGATTCGATGGGCTAGTAAATATAATCATACAGAAATAGTTAAATATTTGAAATCACTTAATACTAAATAATAAAAATATAAAACTGTTACAAACCGCTATTATTTTTTAAATATTGCTAAAATATTTTTTTATAAAAGTTAATTTATATTACACTGTATCTATGAATCCATTAGAAATTAGTGACACATTGAATCTTATAGTAGAATATCTAATATATCCACAGAACTTATTAGTTAACCATGATATACTAAATCGGCTCTATAATAATCATAATATAATTTTTATAAGATCTCATAAAAAATCAGATATCCCTAAATATGGACTTCCAAAATTTTTAAGCATTTATACAGATACTAATGCTTTAGATATAGCAGTTAAATATGGAAATCTACTAGTAGTTAAGAGTTTAATAACAAACAATGTTAATTCTAAATACCTTCAATCAGCCACTGAAAATGGACATCTTGAAATAGTTAAATATCTAGTATCACTTGGCGCCGATTGTACTGCTAATAATAATTATGCAGTTCGATTAGCTAGTAGTAATGGATATCTAGATATTGTTAAATATTTAGTATCACTCAGTGCTGATTATACTGCTGATAATAATTACGCAATTCAGTGGGCTAGTAGTAATGGACATCTAGCCACAGTTAAATATCTAGTATCACTCGGTGTTGACTATACTGCTAATAATAATTTCGCAATTCAGTGGGCTAGTAGTAATGGACATCTAGCCACAGTTAAATATCTAGTATCACTCGGTGCTGATTATACTGCCAATAATAACTGCGCAATTCAGTGGGCTAGTAGTAATGGACATTTAGCCACAGTTAAATATCTAGTATCACTTGGTGCTGATTACACTGCCAATAATAATCGCGCAATTCAGTGGGCTAGTGGAAATGGACATTTAGCCACAGTTAAATATTTAGTATCACTTGGTGCTGATTATACTGCCAATAATAATTACGCAATTCAGTGGGCTAGTAGTAATGGACATCTAGCCACAGTTAAATATCTAGTATCACTTGGCGCTGATTACACTGCTAATAATAATAACGCAATTCAGTGCGCTAGTGGAAATGGACATTTAGCCATAGTTAAATATTTAGTATCACTTAGTGCTGATTATATTGTTAATAATAATGTAGTAATTCAATTAGCTAGTGAAAATAAACACCTAGCAACTGTTAAATATCTAATCTCACTTGGTACTAATAATAATGTAATTTAGTGGTCTAATTACAATAGTCAAACAACCACAATTAAATTTTTAAAATCACTTAATACTAAATAATACAAATTATAAGATTACTATAAATCTACTACTATTTTTTTTTAAATATTGCTACACCATAAAGAATATATTTTTATAAAAGTGAATTTATATTATTCTGTATCTATGAATCCACTAGAAATTAGTGATATCCTAAACCTTATAGTAGAATATTTAGTATATCCACAAAACTTATTAGTTAACCACGAAATACTAAATCGACTATATAATAATCATAATATAATTTTTATAAGATCTCATAAAAAATCAGATATCCCTAAATATGGACTGCCAAAATTCTTAAGCATTTATACAGATACTAATGCTTTAGATATAGCAGTTGAATACGGAAATTTACTAGTAGTTAAGAGTTTAATAACAGATACCGTTGATTCTAAATACCTTCAATCAGCCACTGAAAATGGACGTCTTGAAATAGTTAAATACCTAGTATCACTCGGCGCTGAAAATGGACGTCTTGAAATAGTTAAATACCTAGTATCACTCGGTGCTGATTATACTGCTAATAATAATTATGCAGCACAATATGCTAGCGGAAATGGACATATAGAAATAGTCAAATATTTAGTATCAGTTGGTGCTGATTGTACCGCTAACAATAACAGAGCAATTCAGTGGGCTAGTGGAAATGGACATTTGGCTACGGTTAAATATTTAGTATCACTTGGTGCTGATTATACTGTTAATAATAATTTCGCAATTCAATGGGCTAGTGAATGTGGACACTTAGCAATAGTTAAATACTTAGTATCACTCGGTGCTGATTATACTGCTAATAATAATTACGCAATTCAGTCGGCCAGTCTAAATGGACATTTAGCTACAGTTAAATATTTAGTATCACTCGGTGCTGATTATACTGCTAATAGTAATTACGCAATTCGATGGGCTAGTCGTAATGGACATCTGGATACAGTTAAATATTTAGTATCACTTGGTGCGGATTATACTACTGATAATAATTACGCAATTCAGTGGGCTAGTGGAAATGGACATCTGGATACAGTTAAATATTTAGTATTAGTTGGTGCTGATTATGCTGCTGATAATAATTACGCAATTCAATGGGCTAATAAATATAATCATACAGAAATAGTTAAATATTTGAAATCACTTAATACTAAATAATAAAAATATAAAACTGTCATAAACCGCTATTATTTTTTAAATATCGCTAAAATACTTTTTATAAAAATGAATTTATATTACTCTGTATCTATGAATCCATTAGAAATTAGTGACACATTGAATCTTATAGTAGAATATCTAGTATATCCACAGAATTTATTAGTTAACCATGATATACTAAATCGGCTCTATAATAATCATGATATAATTTTTATAAGATCTCATAGAAAATCAGATATCCCTAAATATGGACTTCCAAAATTTTTAAGTATTTATACAGATACTAATGCTTTAGATATAGCAGTTGAATACGGAAATCTACTAGTAGTTAAGAGTTTAATAACAGATACTGTTGATTATAAATATGTTCAATGTGCCATTGAAAATGGACATCTTGAAATAGTTAAATACCTAGTATCACTTGGTGCTGATTATACTGCTAATAATAATTATGCAGTTCGATTAGCCAGTAGCTGCGGACACGTTGAAATAGTTAAATACTTAGTATCACTTGGTGCTGATTGTACTGCTAATAATAATTTCGCAATTCAGTGGGCCAGCAGAAATGGACACCTAACCACAGTTAAATATTTAGTATCACTCGGTGCTGATTATACTGTTAACAATAACAGTTCAATTCAATGGGCTAGCAGCAATGGACATTTAAACACAATTAAATATTTAGTATCACTTGGTGCTGATTGTACTGTTAATAATAATCACGCAATTCAGTGCGCTAGTGGAAGTGGACATTTAGACACAGTTAAATATTTAGTATCACTCGGTGCTGATTATACTGCTAATAATAATTACGCAATTCAGTGGGCTAGCGGCAATGGATATTTAGCTACAGTTAAATATTTAGTATCACTTGGAGCTGATTATACTGCTAATAATAATTTCGCAATTCAGTCAGCCAGCAGTAATGGACATTTATCTACAGTTAAATATTTAGTATCACTTGGTGCTGATTATACTGCCAGTGATAATGCCGCAATTCAATGTGCTAGTAGTAACGGACATCTAGCCACAGTCAAATATTTAGTATCAGTTGGTGCTGATTATACTGCTGATAGTAATTACGCAATTCAATGGGCTAGTCGCAATGGATATCTAGCCACAGTCAAATATTTAGTATCAGTTGGTGCTGATTATACTGCTGATAATAATTGCGCGATTCGATGGGCTAGTAAATATAATCATACAGAAATAGTTAAATATTTGAAATCACTTAATACTAAATAATAAAAATATAAAACTACTATAAACCGCTATTATTTTTTAAATATTGCTAAATTATTTTTTATAAAAGTGAATTTATATTACTCTGTATCTATGAATCCATTAGAAATTAGTGACACATTGAACCTTATAGTAGAATATTTTTTTAATAAAATTGAATTGATATTACACTACACTCATGAATCCATTAGAAATTAGTGATACTCTGAACCTTATAGTAGAATATCTAGTATATCCACAGAACTTATTAGTTAATCATAATACACTAAATCGATTATATAATAATCACAATATAATTTTTATAAGATCTCGTAAAAAATCAGATATTCCTAAATATGGATCTCCAAAATTCTTGAGCGTTTATACAGGTAGTAATGCTTTAGATATAGCAGTTGAATATGGAAATTTACCAGTAGTTAAGAGTTTAATAACAGATACAGTTGATCCTAAATACGTTCAATATGCTAGTCAAAATGGACACTTAGATATCGTTAAATACCTAGTATCACTTGGTGCTAATTATACAGCTGATAATAATTACGCAATTCGATGGGCTAGTAGAAATGGACACTTAGATATCGTTAAATACCTAGTATCACTTGGTGCTGATTATACTACTGATAATAATTACGCAATTCGATGGGCTAGTTATAATGGACATCTAGCCACAGTTAAATATTTAGTATCACTTGGTGCTGATTATACTGCTGATAATTACGCAATTCAATATGCTAGTAGGAATGGACATCTAGCCACAGTTAAATATTTAGTATTACTTGGTGTTGATTATGCTGCTAATAATAATTACGCAATTCAATATGCTAGTAGTAACGGACATATTAAAACAGTTAAATATTTAGTATCACTTGGTGCTGATTATACTGCTAATAATAATTTCGCAATTCAATATGCTAGTTATAATGGACATCTAGCCACAGTTAAATATTTAGTATCACTTGGTGCTGATTATACTGCTGATAATAATTACGCAATTCAATATGCTAGTAGGAATGGACATCTAGCCACAGTTAAATATTTAGTATCACTCGGTGCTGATTATACTGCTAATAATAATTTCGCAATTCGATCAGCAAGTAGAAATGGACATCTAGATATTATTAAATACCTAGTATCACTCGGCGCCGATTATACTGCTAATAATAATTTTGCGATTCAATGGGCTAGTTATAATGGACATTTAGATATCGTTAAATATTTAGTATCACTCGGTGCTGATTGTACTGCTAATGATAATTTCGCAATTCAATATGCTAGTTATAATGGACATCTAGCCACAGTTAAATATTTAGTATCACTCGGTGCTGATCATACTGCTAATGATAATTTTGCGATTCAATGGGCTAATAAATATGGTTATATAAAAATAGTTAAATTCTTAAACTCACTTAATACTAAATGATAAAAAATTATAAAACTATTATGAACCACTACTATTTTTTAAATATTGCTAATGTATTTTTTATAAAAGTGAATTTATATTACACTATACTTATGAATCCATTAGAAATTAGTGATACTCTGAACCTTATAGTAGAATATCTTATACACCCACAGAATTTATTAGTTAATCATAATACACTAAATCAATTATATAATAACCACAATATAGTTTTTATAAGATCGCATAAAAAATCAGATATTCCTAAATATGGATCTCCAAAATTCTTGAGCATTTATACAGATAGCAATGCCTTAGATATAGCAGTTAAATACGGAAATTTACCAGTAGTTAAGAGTTTAATAACAAATACAGTTGATTCCAAATATGTTCAATTGGCTAGTCAAAATGGACATCTAGATATTATTAAATACCTAGTATCACTTGGTGCTGATTGTACTACTGGTAATAATTACGCAATTCGATGTGCTAGTGGAAATGGACACCTAGACGTAGTTAAATACCTAGTATCACTTGGTGTTGATTGTACTGCTGCTAATAATCACGCAGTTCAGTGGGCTGGTGGAAATGGACATCTAGATACTGTTAAATATTTAGTATCACTCGGTGCTGACTATACTGCTAATAATAACTGTGTAATTTGGTGGGCTAGCGGAAATGGACATCTTGAAACAGTTAAATATTTAGTATCACTTGGTGCGAATTATACTACTGATAATAATTTAGCAATTCGATACGCCAGTGGAAATGGACATCTGGCTATAGTTAAATATTTAGTATCACTTGGCGCTGATTATACTGTTAACAATAACTATGCGATTCGCCTGGCTAGTGAAAATGGACACCTATCTACAGTTAAATATTTAGTATTACTTGGCGCTGATTATACTGCTAGTGATAATTACGCAATTCGATGGGCTAGTAAAAATGGGCATTTAGACATAGTTAAATATTTAGTATCACTTGGCGCTGATTATACCGCCAATAATAATTTTGCGATTCAATGGGCTAATCGCAATGGTCATACAGCAATAGTTAAATATCTAAAATCACTCTATACTAAATAATAAAAAATATAAATTCATTACAAACTATTACTATTTTTTAAATATCGCTAAACCATAAAGAATATATTTTTTATAAAAGTGAATTGATATTACACCATACTTATGAATCCATTAGAAATTATTGGTACTCTAAGCCTTATAGTAGAATATCTTATACACCCACAGAACTTATTAGTTAACCACAATACACTAAATCAATTATATAATAACCACAATATAGTTTTTATAAGATCTCATAAAAAATCAGATATCCCTAAATACGGATCTCCAAAATTCTTAAGCATTTATACAGGTAGCAATACCTTAGATATAGCAGTTGAATACAGAAATTTACCAGTAGTTAAGAGTTTAATAATAGATACTATTAATCTTAAATACCTTCAATCAGTTGGTAAAAATGAACACATTGAAATAGTTAAATACTTAGTATCACTCGGTGCAGATTATACCATTAATAATAATTTCACAATTCGATATGCTAGTTATTATGGACATCTAGCTATAGTTGAATACCTAGTATTGCTTAGGGCTGATTATACTGCTAACAATAATTTCGCAATTCGATGGGCTAGTTGTAATGACATCTAGCTATAGTTGAATACCTAGTATCACTTAGCGCTGATTATACTGCTGATAATAATTTCGCAATTGAATGCGCTAGAATAAATGGTCACGATAATATAGTTAAATATTTAGAGTCGCTTAGCACTAAATAATAAAAGTCGGAAAATTGTTATGAATCACTATTATTTTTTAGATACCACAAAGCATATATCCTTTATAAAAAATATATTTATTTTATACTATAATTATGTACCCATCAGAAATAGTAAAACACCTAGTATCATCTGATAACAAAGAAACAATTACATATCTGGAATCATTTGGAGTGATAATGATGTCATTAATCATACCATTAATATTTACATGGTTATTAAAAGATATAGATATACTAAGATACTAAAAATACTCATTATTCGCCCTAATTATTTTTTAAAATAATATCAAATAACGAAAAAACATACATTATATAAAAATGAGTTGATGCCCAACTATATCTATACGAGTTAAATCATGTATCACATTGTATTATTTTTATTAGATCTTATAAAAAAACTTAGATATATTTCAAATACAATTCACTGAGAAAACAAGAATCCAATAAACCATACAAAAAACCATTAAATTATTTAATATAAATAATTATATAATTAATATCATTATGGATCGTATTACCAAGTTATTCAATATTAAACCTGCCATTAAAAATGAAGAACGTAACAAAAAATCTGAGGAAGAAGCTAGATTAGAGAGACAGAGAGATGCCGAAGAATGGGAGAGATATCATACAATGCGTAATAGATATATGAAACACCAACTAAAAAACCTTCAAAAAAAATACGAAGACGAAGAAGAAGAATTTGAAGTTAAACCCAAGGCTAAAGTCGATGTATCTAATATGGATTCCGGAAAATTTGATACATTTAGAGTAGCCTGTGTTTTTGGAGTAGCTATTGCTTCTGCGGGTGTTGCTATCTCAAAAATATTTTACCGCTAAAAAACACCACTATCGCACTAGGTAAATTATAAAAATATTTAGTATCTCAAGGAGCAGATGTTACAGCTAATAATAATTGTGCGATTGAATATGCTTCTAGGTATGGTCACTTGGACGTGGTAGAATACCCTGGAATCGCTATAGATTATATTTATTTTTTTTGACCCTGCTACATAAAAATTGAATTACATAAACTGTAAAACATGAACCCACTCGAATTTAGAGATACCCTAAATATTATTACCAGTTATATCCCGAATCCACAAAACCTATTAGTAAATCAACATATGCTACAGTTGCTGTATAATCATCCTGACCTAGTTTTCATTAGAAATCACATGAAATCAGACATCCCTAAATATGGGCTTCCAAAATTCCTATGTATATATACCAACTCCGATTCACTAGAAATTGCTGTTGAATATGGAAATACAGAATTAGTTAAGCATTTAGCATATCCTATCTCTAATCCACAGTGGATTCAGACAGCTTCTAAAAATGGTCACCTTGAACTCATAAAATATTTAGTATCCATTCAAAGTTACAGTATGAATTTAGCAGATGTTACAGCCAATAATAATTGTGCGATTCAATATGCTTCTAAAAATGGTCACCTCGAAATCGTAAAATATCTAGTATCTCAAAAAGCAGATGTTACAGCCAATAATAATTATGCGATTCAATGGGCTTCTAAAAATGGTCACCTCGAAACTGTAAAATATCTAGTATCTCAAGGAGCAGATGTCACGGCCAATAATAATTATGCGATTCAATATGCTTCTTGGTATGGTCACCTTGAAATCGTAAAATATCTAGTATCTCAAGGAGCAGATGTTACAACTGATGATAATTGTGCGATT
>JACCDJ011273897.1_pt1 | contig 13338 bp, 10 predicted proteins | sample 7444481 | NCBI WGS metagenome assembly JACCDJ01 (sample SAMN15323435, study PRJNA562643) | freshwater metagenome | isolation source: river surface water | place: USA:Blue River Watershed | collected 2017-08-15 | reverse complement strand
GAGTTTTCCCATTGAAGTACTTCTCATAAGTTAACTTTCCATTTCAGATAACAAAGAAAGCATTTGTCTGAGTTTCCTTCAAGAATGTTTCAAAGCTCTGGCGCTTTCCATTCCAAGTCACTTCGGAGATTTCTTCAGAAGTTCCTGACTTCCACGGCGCAAAGGTTGAAGGCGCCGCGACTATCCAATGTGCCGGCATTAAGTCCGGGGTCTTTGAAGCAGGCGCTAATCCAAGTCGTATCGCTGCAATGGGCTCGGGGTAATGAATAACCTTTGTTAGGCCAAATAGTGCTGCGTAAAGAATGACGATAACGATTGCGACTCTGCGGATTAATGTGAACACAGCAACAGGGTAACTCCCGATAGGCTTGAACCTATGGATGCCAAGGTACTTATTTCGGAGCTTGCAGACTCTGCGCGCGCTGCTGGAAGAACCTTGAGCGCCTCGACGGGTGAGGCGCGCAAATCTGCATTGAATGTGATTGCCGATGCGATTGAAGCCAGAAGTGCAGAAATTCTCGCAGCCAATGAAAAGGATATGGAAGCAGGCCGAGCATCAGCTTTGAACTCATCACTTCTTGACCGACTTTTACTCACCCCTGATCGAGTTAAGGCGATTGCTGGGGGAGCGCGACAAGTTAGTCAGCTTCCAGATCCGCTTGGAAATACTTTGCGCAAATCAACTCTGCCCAACGGGATTGAGCTTGAACAAATTACTGTTCCATTTGGAGTCATCGGAATGGTTTACGAGGCCCGCCCCAATGTAACGGTCGATGCCGCGGTAATTTTGTTGATGTCTGGAAATGCTGCATTACTTCGCGGCTCATCAAGTGCTGCTCATAGCAATGAAGTTTTAGTTCGCGTAATGCGCGATGCATTGGCAATGACTTCGATTTCACCTGATGTAATTCAGTTAGTACCTTCGGAAGATCGCGAAACTGTGAAGGCTCTACTCAATGCTCGCGGAAAAGTTGATCTTGTGATTCCTCGCGGAAGTGCTGCACTCATTCGAATGGTTGTTGATGAGTCATCAGTTCCAACAATCGAAACAGGCGCAGGTGTTTGCCACGTCTACATCGATGAGTTTGCTGATTTAAGCAAAGCGGTCCCGATCATTTTGAATTCCAAGGTTCAGCGACCAAGTGTCTGCAACGCGGCCGAAACTTTATTGGTTCACTCTGCTGTTGCTGAAGAGTTCATGCCTACTGCTTTGAAGGCACTACATGAAGCGGGAGTAATTCTTCATTGCGATGGCGCAACTTTGGAAATTGCCAAGGCGGCTGGGATCCCAGCAACTCAAGCAACCGATGAGAATTTCTGTACTGAATACGGAACTCTTGAAATGAATGTGGCGATCGTTGATTCAGTCGATACAGCCAGTGCGCACATCGCTAAATACGGAACGCAACACACAGAAGCGATTATTTCCGAGAATAAAGATGTCGTGAAGCGGTTCATTGCTTTGGCAGATTGCGCAGCGGTCATGGTCAATACATCCACCAGATTTACGGATGGCGAGCAGATGGGTTTTGGGGCTGAAATCGGAATCTCAAACCAGAAGCTCCATGCTCGTGGACCTATGGGGCTAGAGGCGATGACGACTACAACTTGGATTGTTACCGGAAATGGGCAAATTCGCAGTTAGGCGTGGATTTAATTAGACTGCCCACATGAGCAGTCTTTCACGCGATGATGTCGCCAAACTTGCAGGCCTAGCCCGCATCGAAATGAGCGAAGAAGAGTTAATCAATCTCTCTAATGAGTTCACCGTTATTTTGGATGCTGTAGCACGCGTGCAGGAAGTCGCCGGTGCCAATGTCGAGCCAACTTCACACCCACTGCCTTTGAGAAATGTATTCCGTGCAGATGTAGTAGTACCAAGTCTTACCCCTGAAGAAGCACTTTCAGGAGCACCAGCACAAGAAGAGCAACGTTTCCGCGTTCCTCAGATTTTGGGTGAAGAATGATTCGTAACTCTGCATCCGAGATGGCAGCAAAACTAGCTGCAGGAGAAATTACATCAGTTGCATTAACGCAAGCACATCTTGATCGAATCGCAGCGGTGGATACTGATGTTCACGCATTCCTATATGTAGATACCGAAGGTGCATTGGCCCAAGCCGCTGCAATTGATGCAAAGCGCGCAAAGGGTGAAAAGTTGTCGCCACTTGCAGGAGTTCCACTTGCACTGAAAGATGTCATGGCGCAAAAGGGCGTTCCAACTACTTGTGGATCTAAGATCCTTGAAGGCTGGCGTCCACCGTATGACTCAACAGTTGTAGCAAATCTCAAGAAAAATGATGTTGTTATTTTGGGTAAGACCAATATGGATGAGTTTGCAATGGGATCTTCTACTGAAAACTCTGCATACGGCCCAACGCATAACCCCTGGGATTTAACACGTATCCCTGGCGGTTCTGGCGGTGGCTCATCTGCAGCACTTGCTGCCTTTGAAGCTCCACTAGCAATTGGAACAGATACCGGTGGCTCTATCCGCCAACCTGCAGCGGTTACTGGAACGGTGGGAGTGAAGCCAACCTATGGTGGCGTTTCACGTTTTGGTTTGGTCGCTTTCTCATCTTCTTTGGATCAAGCTGGCCCATGCGCACGTACAGTTTTGGATACAGCGTTACTGCACGAAGCTATCGCTGGACATGATCCTAAGGATGCAACAAGTATCAACGCTCCAGTTCCTCAAGTAGTTGCCGCTGCAAAATCTGGCGATGTAAAGGGAATGAAGATCGGAGTCGTGAAGGAGCTCAATGGCGATGGATATCAGCCAGGAGTTCGCGCCCGCTTTGAAGAATCACTTGAGCTATTGGCAAAGGCTGGTGCCGAGATTGTTGAAGTTTCTGCGCCTAACTTTGAGTACGCACTAGCTGCCTATTACTTGATCGCACCTTCTGAGTGTTCATCTAACCTTGCACGTTTTGATGCGATGCGTTACGGATTGCGCGTTGGCGATGTTGATGGAGCTTCAGCCGAATCTGTCATGAATCTGACCCGAGAAATTGGTTTCGGTAAAGAGGTTAAGCGCCGCATTATTTTGGGAACCTACGCTTTGTCATCTGGTTACTACGATGCTTATTACGGCAGTGCGCAAAAGGTTCGTACGCTTATCACTCAAGATTTCACAAACGCTTTCGAGAAAGCTGATGTATTGGTTTCTCCAACTTGCCCAACTACAGCGTTCAAGATTGGTGAAAAGGCAAACGATCCACTTGCTATGTACCTCAATGACATCGCAACGATTCCGGTCAACATGGCTGGAATCGGCGGAATGTCACTTCCATCTGGCTTGGCAGATGAGGATGGCTTGCCAGTTGGTTTCCAAATCATGTCACCTGTGATGAAGGATGAGCGCATGTACTCAGTAGGTGCAGCTCTAGAAGCGGCACTACTTACCAAATGGGGTGCGCCATTACTGGATAAGGCTCCAGTTCTAGGAGGTGCGCGATGACGATTTCATATGATGATGTAGTAGCTAAGTACGAACCGGTTTTAGGTCTTGAAGTACACGTAGAGCTCAACACCAACTCAAAGATGTTTTGTGGTTGCAGCACTGTTTTCGGTGCAGAACCAAACACTCAAACTTGCCCTGTTTGCTTGGCTTTACCTGGAGCGCTGCCTGTTGTAAATGAAAAGGCAATTGAGTCAACGATCAAAATCGGTTTGGCGCTTAACTGCTCGATCGCACCATTTTCACGTTTTGCTCGCAAGAATTACTTCTATCCAGATATGCCAAAGAACTTCCAGATCTCGCAATATGACGAGCCAATCTGTGTTGATGGGTATGTTGATGTTGAAATCGAAACCGATGAAGGTCCCAAAAAATTCCGTGTAGAGGTTGAACGCGTTCACATGGAAGAGGACACAGGTAAGTCATTGCACGTGGGTGGTGCAACTGGGCGTATCCATGGCGCTGAATACTCATTGCTTGACTACAACCGTGCCGGAATTCCTCTAGTTGAAATCGTGACCAAGATTGTTCCAGGCACAGGCAAGTACGCACCAGAGGTAGCAAAGGCTTATGTTGCCGAACTCCGAGACATCTTGCGCGCACTTGGAGTAAGCGATGTGAAGATGGAGCAAGGATCCTTGCGATGCGATGCAAATGTTTCTTTGCGACTAATTGGTGCAGAAAAACTTGGCACCCGCAGTGAGACTAAGAATGTGAACTCTTTGCGCTCTGTTGAGCGCGCGGTTCGTGGCGAGATGATTCGCCATGCAGAATTACTAAACGCTGGTGGGCGAGTAGTACAGGAAACTCGTCACTTCCAAGAGGACACAGGACTTACTCGTTCAGGTCGCTCAAAAGAACAGGCTGAGGATTACCGTTATTTCCCAGAGCCAGATCTAGTGCCAGTTGCACCTGATGCTGCATGGATCGAAGAGCTACGTGCAACTTTGCCAGAACGCCCATCGATTCGCCGTAAGCGCTTGCAAGAAGCATGGGCTGTTCCTGAAAAGGAAATGGCTGCGATGATTAACGCAGATGTTCTAGACATTGTTGAAGCAACAGTGCTTCTTGGCTCAGATCCATCTAAGGCTCGCAGCTGGTGGCTTGGCGAGATCTCACGTATTGCAAATGACAAAGATGTTGCGATTGCAGATCTAGCAATTACTCCGCAAGATGTTGCAGATATTGTGGCACTTGTTAACGCAGGAGAGTTGACTGACAAACTTGCTCGCCAAGTTGTCGAAGGTGTTATTGAAGGCGAAGGCAAACCTTCTGAAGTCGTCGCAAAGCGTGGCATCAAGGTTGTTAATGATGACGGCGCACTGATGGCCGCAATTGAGAAGGTTTGTGCTGATCAAGCAGAAACTGCAGAGAAGGTTCGCAACGGACATTTACCTGCAGCTGGAGCTTTAATAGGTGCGGTCATGAAAGAGACAAAGGGCCAAGCAGATGCTGCTCGCGTACGAGAGCTTCTACTTGGCCACCTTGGTCAAGCTAATTAATTATTCGTAATTAATTAGTGAAAGCCTGCGCCTTCACTTTCGACAAGTGACTCTTTACCAATGTTGATAAAGAAGAACAAAACGATCGCTCCAACAAAGAGCAACGCTGCGCTGAACTTAAATGCAACGGTAAAGCCGTGAGTCATCGCAAATGGCATTACCTTCTCACCTAGTTGAGTATTTGCAGCAGCAAATGTTGTCGTAGCTGTTGCTGCAACGGTATTGAGAAGAGCGGTTCCAAGAGAGCCGCCAATCTGCTGGCTGGTATTAACCATCGCGCTTGCAACTCCTGTGTCATGGTTTGAGACCGCATGGAGAGAAGTTGAAGTCAACGGAATAAACACCAAAGCCATTCCACTGGACATGATCAATAGAGATGGCAAAACATGTGTCGTATATGAGGTTTCAGGGGTAATACGAGTCATCATGAGCAAACCAAGGCTTGCTGCTAATAATCCCGGAACCATCAAAGGTTTAGGTCCGACCTTAGGAAGCAAGGTTGATGCAATTCCCGCAAAGACAATAATTCCAGCTGTAAATGGAAGGAATGCAAATCCTGACTTCAGAGGGCTGTAACCCAGAATTACCTGAAGATATAAACCTAAGAACAGAAACATTGAGAACAAACCTGCTCCCACGACAAGTGAACCAAGGTATGAACCCCCTCGGTTGCGTTCGGTAACGACGCGAAGAGGCATCAATGGGTTCTTAACACGCATTTCAATCGCCACAAAAATTACGAGAAGTACAACCGCTGCAACCAAGAAAGTGATCGTTAGTGAATCTGTCCAACCCTTAGTTGCTGCTTCGTTGAAACCATAAGTAAGCGAGAACAAGCCAGCAGTTGCAGTTACAACACCTGGAATGTCATATGTGTTATCGCCCTGAGCCTTCGATTCTTTTACAAACTTAATGGCAAGAACAGCTGCGAAGATTGCGATAGGTGTATTTACCCCTAAGCACCAACGCCATGAGAAGAATTCAGTAAGGGTTCCACCAAGGATGAGGCCGATCGCTGCGCCTCCACCTGAAATTGCACCGATTACTCCAAAGGCCTTTGCACGTTCCTTAGGAACAGTGAATGTTACGGAAATTATTGCTAGGGCAGCTGGTGCTAGTAGTGCACCGAAGACTCCCTGGAGTGCGCGAGATGCAAAAAGCATTCCCTGTGTTGATGCAACGCCGCCAAGTGCTGAAGCTGCCGCAAAACCCAGCAAGCCAATTAAAAAGATCTTTTTTCGACCCATGTAATCGCCAATTCGACCACCTAGCAAAAGCAGTGAACCAAAGGCCAAGGTGTATGCAGTAATTACCCATTGCTGATTAGCATCTGAGATTCCGAGATCTACCTTTGCGCTTGGGATAGCGATATTCATGATGGAGCTATCCAGGACGATCATTAACTGTGAAATAGCGACAACGAACAAGGTTCGCCATCTCGTTGGGTCAAGACCTTCAATTTTGGTGGTTTGAGACACGCGAAAGCTCCAATTCAGATTAACTGCTTTGATATCAAGAGGTAACATTCTCTCATGGCAACGATGAAACCCCGCTCTGGAGTCGTAACAGATGGACTTGAAAGAGCGCCAGCCCGTGGAATGTTACGCGCAGTTGGAATGGGCGATGAAGATTGGGTTAAGCCTCAAATTGGAATTGCATCATCATGGAATGAGATCACACCTTGCAATCTCTCCTTGGATCGTTTAGCGAAGGCATCAAAGCAAGGCGTTATTGATGCCGGTGGATTCCCAATGCAGTTCGGAACTATTTCCGTTTCTGATGGAATTTCTATGGGCCACGAAGGAATGCACTTTTCTCTAGTCTCTCGCGAAGTAATTGCCGACTCTGTTGAATGCGTAATGCAGGCAGAGCGTCTCGATGGAATGGTTACCTTTGCAGGTTGCGATAAGTCTTTGCCCGGAATGATGATGGCTGCAGCACGTATCGATGTTGCAAGTGTTTTCGTCTATGCAGGCTCTACATTGCCAGGACAGGTTGATGGAAAAGATGTCACCATTATTGATGCATTTGAAGCGGTTGGTGCATGTGCTCGAGGTTTAATTACGCAAGATCGTGTGGATCAAATCGAACGTGCAATTTGTCCAGGTGAAGGCGCATGCGGCGGTATGTACACCGCAAACACAATGGCAAGTATTGGTGAAGCAATTGGATTATCCCTGCCAGGATCAGCTGCGCCTCCAGCCGTAGATCGCCGACGTGATACTTACGCAATCGCTTCAGGTGCGGCGGTTGTAGAGCTCATTCGTCAAGGAATCACTACTCGAGACATTTTGACCAAGCCTGCCTTTGAAAATGCAATAACAATTTTGATGGCTCTAGGTGGATCAACAAATGCGGTTCTTCACCTTCTAGCAATTGCCAACGAGGCCAACGTTGATCTTTCACTTGATGATTTCCATCGCATTGGTTCCAAAGTCCCATTGCTTGGAGACTTAAAGCCATTTGGAAAGTTTGTCATGAGCGATGTCGACAAGGTCGGTGGAATTCCAGTTGTTCTTAAGGGCTTGCTCGATGCAGGACTTTTGCATGGTGATGTTTTAACGGTAACCGGTAAGACAATGGCGGAAAATCTCAAAGAGATTGCACCACCAGATCCAGATGGACAGATCTTAAAAGCGGTTTCATCACCGATGTCGACAGATGTTGGAATCACAATTCTTGGTGGAACTCTTGCAACTGAAGGTGCTGTGTGTAAGACCGCAGGCATTGGAATCGAAAACTTTGAAGGACCAGCGCGTGTCTTTGAACGCGAACAAGCCGCGATGGATGCACTTGAAAATGGAACAATCCAAGCTGGTGATGTAGTTGTGATTCGTTACGAAGGTCCAAAGGGTGGACCTGGAATGCGTGAAATGTTGATGATTACCGGTGCCATTAAAGGAGCAGGTCTTGGAAAATCTACTCTGCTCTTAACAGATGGACGTTTTTCCGGCGGATCAACGGGATTATGCGTAGGTCACGTTGCACCCGAAGCGGTAGATGGGGGGCCGATCGCATTTATCAAAGATGGCGATATGGTTCGAATCGATATCACCAATCGCACACTTGATCTTTTGGTAGATCCGGCAGAGTTGGAAGCACGAAAAGTTGGCTGGACTCCACTGTCACACAAGTACTCAACGGGAGTTCTGGCTAAGTACTCAAAGCTGGTGGGCTCGGCTTCAAAAGGCGCGGTCTGCAGCTAAGGGATTTGCCCACAAGTTTTTTCCCAAAATGTGAGATCTCCATCTCAACCCTTGACGCGCACGCCTGCTTCATTGGAGAATAAGCCCATGAGCACAACATTTGTGGTGGTGATTTAAAGGCGCGTGATCGGTTTCTGATCATGCGCCACCCTCAGTTATCTGAGGGTTTTTTCATTTCACAGCTAGAAATGATTGGCCACAAAGCTTATTGAGCGAAGGGAGATGGATATGAGCAAGAAGATGAGTGGAGCTAGTTCACTCGTGCAATCTTTGGAGTCTGCCGGCGTCGATGTGATGTTTGGAATTCCGGGTGGTGCGATTCTTCCTGCCTACGATCCAATCTTTGACAGCAGTATTCGACACATCTTGGTTCGTCATGAACAAGGGGCAGGGCACGCTGCCACTGGCTATGCCCAAGTTACTGGTCGCGTTGGCGTCTGCATTGCAACATCGGGGCCAGGAGCTACAAATCTAGTTACGCCTCTTGCAGATGCAGCGATGGATTCCGTTCCGATGGTAGCCATCACTGGACAAGTTCCCTCAGCTGCAATCGGAACAGATGCCTTCCAAGAGGCAGATATCCGTGGAATTACGATGCCATTTACAAAGCACAATTACTTAATTACCGATCCACAAGATATTCCTCGCGCAATCGCTGAAGCTTTTTACATCGCAGGGTCTGGACGTCCAGGTCCGGTTCTTGTAGATATTGCAAAAGATGCTCTGCAAAAAGAGACAGAGTTTGTATGGCCTAAGGATTTGTCACTGCCTGGCTACCATCCGCAAATTGAGCCAGAGAATCAAGCTATTAAGGATGCCGCGGCATTGATCGCTCAATCTTCGAAGCCAGTTTTCTACGTTGGTGGCGGAGTCATCAAATCAAATGCTTCAAAGGAGCTAATGCAGCTTGCTGAATTAGTTGGAGCACCGGTTGTCACAACTTTGATGGCGCTCGGTTCTTTTCCTGATAGCCATCCTCAACACTTTGGTATGCCTGGCATGCATGGAACTGTTGGTGCTGTTACTGCGTTACAAAAGGCCGACCTCCTGATTACATTGGGTGCGCGTTTTGATGACCGTGTTACTGGAAAGCTCTCAACATTTGCCGTTAGTGCAAAGGTAATTCATGCAGATATCGACCCAGCCGAAATCGGTAAGAATCGTTTCGCAGATGTTCCTGTTGTTGGCGATCTCAAGCACACTATTTCCGCCTTGATTCCTGCAGTAAAAGCAGAGTTTGCAAAGGGCCGTGCAGATCTTGCCCCATGGCTTGCAGCAATGAACAAGCTACGCGCCACCTATCCACTCGGTTATGACACACCAAAAGATGGATCGCTGTCACCTCAATATGTGATTGAAAGAATTAGTGCTTTGACTGGGCCTGAAGGAATTTACGTTGCAGGTGTTGGGCAGCATCAAATGTGGGCAGCCCAATTTGTAAAGTATGAAAATCCACGGACCTGGTTGAACTCTGGTGGTCTCGGCACAATGGGATACGCAGTTCCTGCAGCCATGGGAGCCAAGGTTGGTGCTCCTGATGCAACGGTATGGGCTATCGATGGTGATGGTTGCTTCCAAATGACCAACCAAGAGTTAGTTACATGCGCCCTTAACAATATTCCAATCAAGGTTGCAATCATCAACAATGAATCCCTAGGAATGGTTCGCCAATGGCAAACCTTGTTCTACGAGGGTCGATACTCAAACACCAGTCTAGAATCAAAGCGCATTCCAGATTTTGTAAAGCTAGCTGATGCCATGGGATGTGTGGGTTTAACGTGCGACCGTCCAGAAGATGTAGATGCAATCATCAAGAAAGCTAATTCGATTAATGATCAACCAGTTGTTGTTGATTTCCGAGTATTCCGAGATGCAATGGTGTGGCCAATGGTTGCTGCTGGTACATCAAATGATGATATTAAAATCGCGCGCGAGATAGCGCCTGACTGGGATTCACAGGAGCTCTAATGAGTACTCATACACTTTCAGTTTTAGTTGAAAACTCTCCTGGCGTATTGGCACGTGTTGCGGGCTTGTTCTCCCGCCGTGCCTACAACATCGATTCATTAGCAGTGGGTCCAACTGAAAACCCAGATATTTCACGAATCACCATTGTGATCAATGTTGAAAGCCACTCATTGGAGCAGGTAATTCGCCAGTTAGATAAATTAGTCAATGTCATTCATATTGCAGAGCTCAAGCTCAGCGATTCTGTACAGGCTGAACTCTTATTGGTGAAAATCTCTGCGACATCGAAGAACCGTTTTGATGTCGATGCGGTTGTCGAAACCTATGGAGCATCAATTGTTGATGAGGATGGACAATCCGTAACAATTGAAGCTACGGGGGATGCTGCCAAAATCAGTGACCTACTTAACGCTTTGGAGCGTTTTGGCATCCGCGAACTGGCTCAATCAGGCTTAGTGGCGATCGAGCGTGGCAGCGGCTCGCTGGCAGACCGTACCCTTAGCACTCAAAGTATTCCTACCGCTGATAGCGGTCAGGCTGATTACCAAAACTAAAAACCAACAAAGGACGATGAGGAGTAATACCGTGGCAGCAACGATGTATCACGAAGAGGATGCTGATCTATCAATCATCCAAGGTCGCAAAGTTGCGATTATCGGTTACGGCTCACAAGGCCATGCACACGCGCTAAACCTGCGCGATAGCGGAGTCGATGTTCGAGTTGGTCTTAAGGATGGTTCACCATCTCGCGCAAAGGCAGAGGCTGAAGGCCTTCGTGTTACTAGCGTTGCCGAGGCTGTTAAGGAGTCAACAGTCATCATGATCTTGGCGCCAGATCACTTGCAGCGCCACATCTATACCGATTCAATCCTGCCAAACCTTAAGGATGGCGATGCATTGTTCTTCGGACATGGATTTAATATCCGTTTCGGATACATCAAGCCAACAGCATCTGTTGATGTATGCATGGTGGCACCAAAGGGTCCAGGACACCTTGTGCGTCGCGAATATGCAGCAGGTCGTGGAGTTCCAGTAATTGTTGCAGTTGAACAGGATTCGACTGGAAACGCGTGGCCATTGACACTTTCATACGCAAAGGCAATCGGTGGACTTCGCGCGGGCGGAATCCTTACAACATTTACAGAAGAAACAGAAACAGATCTATTTGGCGAGCAATCAGTTCTATGTGGTGGTGCTTCACAACTAGTGATGTACGGCTTCGAAGTTCTAACAGAAGCGGGATACCAGCCTGAGGTTGCATACTTCGAGTGCTTGCATGAGCTTAAGTTGATTGTTGATCTTATGTATGAAGGTGGAATCGCAAAGCAGCGTTGGTCAGTATCTGACACAGCAGAGTTTGGTGATTATGTTTCTGGTCCACGTGTCATCGATCCACGTGTGAAGGAAAACATGAAGGCGGTTCTTGCCGATGTCCAAAGCGGAGCTTTTGCAAAGCGTTTCATCGATGACCAAGAAGCTGGCGGAGTTGAGTTTAAGGCGCTTCGCACAAAGGGCGAGACACACCCAATCGAGGCGGTAGGCCGCGAACTCCGCAAGATGTTTTCATGGATGAAGCAGTCAAAGGGTGACGATTACAAGGAAGGCAGCGCAGCGCGTGGCTAAACCCATTGTTTTAATCGCTGAAGAGCTAAGCCCTGCAACACTTGAAGCGCTAGGTCCTGATTTTGAAGTTGTTAACTGCGATGGTGCAAACCGCGCAGAACTTCTTGCAGCACTAGCTAAAGGTGTTGATGCGGTCTTGATTCGATCTGCAACCAAGATGGATGCAGAAGCGATTGCAGCAGCAAAGGGTTTAAAGGTAATTGCACGTGCAGGTGTTGGGCTAGATAACGTAGATATTCCTGCAGCAACAGCTGCGGGTGTCATGGTTGTTAATGCGCCAACATCAAACATTGTGTCAGCGGCCGAGTTGGCAATTGCTCTATTAATGGCATCTGCACGTTTTGTTTCACCAGCTCATGCAGCTTTGCGCAATGGAAAATGGGCGCGTTCAAAGTACACCGGTGCCGAGATCTTTGAAAAGACTCTTGGAATCGTTGGTTTTGGTCGCATCGGACAATTGGTTGCACATCGCATGCAGGCATTTGGAATGGATGTTGTTGCTTATGATCCATATCTTCAGCCAGCACGTGCGGCACAACTTGGCGTCCGTTTAGTAGAACTCGATGAACTTCTGAAGGTTTCAGATTTCATCACAATCCACCTTCCAAAGACCAAGGAAACTGCGAATTTAATTGGTGTAGATGCACTTAAGAAGGTTAAGCCGACTGTGCGCATTATTAACGCCGCTCGCGGTGGAGTTCTCGATGAGGCTGCGTTGTTTGATGCAATTACCGAAGGTCGTGTGGCAGGTGCAGGGCTTGATGTGTTCTCAACTGAGCCATGCACAGATTCACCACTATTTACTTTGGACCAAGTTGTTGCGACACCTCACTTAGGTGCTTCAACAGACGAGGCTCAAGAGCGTGCAGGTATTGCAGTAGCGGTTTCAGTGCGTAAAGCACTTGCTGGCGAGCTTGTTCCGGATGCGGTCAACGTTAAGGGTGGAGCGATTCACGAAGAGATTCGTCCAAGCTTGCCTTTGGTTGAAAAGATGGCACAGATTGCAACAGCTATTGCAGGTGAAGCTCCTGTAAGTATGAATCTGACTGTAAAGGGAGATATCTCTGAACACGATTCATCAATCCTTGCAACGAGCGCACTGAAAGGTGCTCTTCTTGGTTGCGGCTTACTTGATGTCACATATGTCAATGCTCCAGCACTTGCTGCAGAGCGTGGTGTCACATCCTCAGTTACAACAGATCCAGAAAGCCCTGAATACCGCAGCATGATTTCACTTCGCGCAGCTCTTGCCGATGGAAAGATTGTGACCGTTGATGGAACTTTGATGGGTATTCGCAAGGTAGAAAAGATCATTGCTATCGATGGATTTGATCTTGATCTTCCACCAACTGAAAACCTTTTGTTCCTACGCTATTCAGATAAGCCAGGTGTCGTCGGTGCTGTTGGTAATGCTCTTGGAAAAGCTGGCATCAATATTGCAGGCATGCAGGTTGCACGTAGTGCTGCCGGCGGAGAAGCGTTGATGGCACGTACAGTTGATTCACAAATCAGCGATGATTTGATTACAGCTGTTAAGAAGGAAACAGGAGCAGATTTAGTTCGCTCCGTAACTTTGGTG
>JACCDJ010321194.1_pt1 | contig 13345 bp, 17 predicted proteins | sample 7444481 | NCBI WGS metagenome assembly JACCDJ01 (sample SAMN15323435, study PRJNA562643) | freshwater metagenome | isolation source: river surface water | place: USA:Blue River Watershed | collected 2017-08-15 | reverse complement strand
GCCAGCTGCGCGCCGAAGCGCGAGCGCTTGAGCCACAGCGCCACCGGCACCACCGGCCCCGGAGGCTGATTCGAAGCCATGGCCCTTCCTGCCCACGTCATCCGCGACCTTCCGAAACTCCGTTGGCGCGGCCTCTCTGCGCCCATGGAGTCGGCCCCGGTCGACTTCTCGCACGCGCAGGCAGAGCGCAAGGCGTACGGCATCGATGGCGCATGGCACGACCACGGGGGCCGCGAGCCGCTGTCGATCAAGGTGCGGTTGCACTTCATCAACACGCTGTTCGGCGGGACCCTCTGGTTCCCGAACGAATACAATAAGTGGCAGAAGGCCCTTTTCGACGGCTCGCCCGGCAAGTTGCGGCATCCGATCCTCGGGGAGTTCGATGCGGTCGTCCAGGACGGGTCGATTAGCCTTGACCCGCGGCAACTGGGCGGCGTGTCGGTGGACGTCACGTTCGTTGAGACGCTTCTCGACGTCACGAAGCCGACCGAACTGAAGACGGCCGAAGTCGACGTGAAAGCCCTCACGAAACAGGTGCTCAACGACGCGGGCAACCGAAACATCAACTTCCCCTCCGGCATCCTGAGTTCCGACTTGGGCGACGCCATCAATTCGATCCTCGGCAGCATCGCCAGCGCGCAGATGACGGTGAGCGGCTACGCCAACCAGATCGCGGGCGGGATCGAGGATATGATCGAGCGCGTCGAATTGATCGCCGATCCGAAGGTCGCGCCCCTGTACGACAACCTCGTGCTGCTCTGGGACACGCTGAAAACGCGGGCATCCGAGGCAGAGAAACTCTCTGCTCGCTCCACGCAAAAGCGCGAGTTGGACGTGGACAGCACGTTTGACGCGATGGCCACGAAGTACGGCAACGGCGTGGAAGACCTGATGAACCTGAATCCGCAGCTCATCAAGTTTCGCGTGGTGCCCAAGGGCTCCATCGTGACCTTCTACACGGACAAGTGACCGCGTGAGCGTTTCCAACCGCGTCAAAGTCCGAATGAACTTCGGCAACGGGTCTTCCATCTCCGACTGGATCTCGTTCTCGCTTCGGGACACGTACACCGATCCGCTGGCTGAGCTGACATTCCAAGCGGCGCCCACAAGGCAGAATCGGGACTTCTACCCCGAACTGCTCCGCAAGGGCACGCTCGTCACGATCTTCGTCGACGAGAAGAACCAGGGCGGCTACCTCATCACGCGCGTCCGCACCACGATCGGTAAGGGCGGCGGGGTCGTGTACGACATCACGTGCAAGACGCCGCTCTGCACTCCCTACGAGGGCAGCGTGGACCCGGACCTGCAAATCTCGACGCAGACGGACACGCCCGTTGTCGAAGTGGTGCTCAAGGCCCTTGCGCCGTACGGGTTCGATCGCATCTCCGGCGACGGCGCCGCGGCCGCGTCGGCCCTCACGGGCAAGGGGATCAAGGGCGCGAACGCGCCGATCCCTGTGAGCGCTCTCAAGCAATCCGAGGCGCACGCTCAGGAAGGCGAGACGGCCTACCAGTTCGCCGCGCGGATCTTCTCGCGCCTCGCGGTGTGCCTCCGGATGGCGCCCGACGGGCAATTGCTCCTCGGCGCTCCCGACTACGATCAGCAAGCTTCCTACGCGCTGGTACAGGACCCATCGCGCGAGACGGCCGGCGACTACTTCACCGGCGACATCGTGATCGAGGACACGAACGACGGGCAGTTTTCCGAGTGCCGCGTGCGAGGCCAGCGCGACGAAAGCGCTGGCAGCACGCAGACCGCGCGCCCCGATGTCACCGTCAAGGCGACGGACATCAACAAGTATTACCCCGCCTACCTCGGGGAACAGGCCGGTTACAAGCCCAAGATCCTGCGAGACAAGAACGCACGCGACGTCAACCGCTGCAAAGTGGTGGCGCAGTTGGCGCTCGGGCTCCCCGCGAAGGACGCCTACACGATCACCGGCGAGGTGGACGGCTTCAAGGCGAAGACCGGCGCGCTCTGGCAGGTCAACACGACGGTGGACGTCTTCATTGACGCCGACGGGATCCGCGAGAAGATGTGGATTCTTGAGCGAACGTTCACGCAGGACAAAAGCGGGGGGCAGCGGACCAAAATCAAATTGCTTCGCCTCGGGACACTGAGGCTCGGGGATCTGCCGAAGTAGCATGGCCGTCGTCGAACAATATCTGGCGTTTCGTCACCACTTCGCACAGGTGGCCCGGACGCAAGGCGTGTCCCTCACGTACACGCACGGCATTAACCCCGGCACCATCGCGCGCGCCTCGGGATCGTTCGTGGACGACGGCTTCGAAGCGGGCATGTCCCTGGACGTCATCGGCACCACCGACAACGACGCCAGATACACGATCGCGACCGTCGCCGCGGGGCTCCTCACCCTGTCCACCGGCCAGCAATTCAACAGCACCGAGACGATCACTTCCTCGCTCGTCGGCGCCCGGTACGAACTGGACGGCATGGAGCGTTGGCCCATCGCCCTTGTGCGAGCCAACGGGTTCGACGACGGCGCGACCCCCAGCAAGCGCCCGTTCACCCCGTTCCCCGTGACCCTGACGGTCAACGGCGACATCACCGACGTTGCCGCGGGCACGAGTTACACCTGGTACGTCTCGCAGCGGACGGACACCGGCGGCTCCCGCGGCTTCGTGGTGACGCACCCGGACAGCGCCAAGACGGGCACGATCCAACTGTCCCTGACGGCGCGCGCGGTCGCAGACCTCGGAATCGGGACGTCCGTCTCGCCGCTCAACGCAGGCCAGCGGCAACGGCTTCTGAAGCACTGCTACGCCTTCGTGCAACGCGCGAGTGACAAGGCGATCCAGATCGTGGATCTGGCCAACCTCTCCGAGATCCAGACCATCTAGCGAATGCGACAACTAGACTCCGCTTTCGACGTCGGCGACGTCCTCCTGTCCACCGCCGAGAAGGGGGAGATCCGCGTCAACATCGGCGACGCCGACACGAAACTTGGCTACGCGATCAACGTGCCGGTGTGGGGGCCGGACGGCTACATCTCGCGCCCGAACGATCCCGAAGACGGGGCGTGCCGCGCCGTGTACTTCGTGGATGGCCACAACCGGCGCGTGCTCGCCATGTGCGACAACCGGTTTGCGAAGCAGGCGGGGACGCTTGACCCGGGCGATCGGATGGTTGTCACGGACGGCCCTAGCAGATTCTTCCTTCGAAAGAAGGACCAGCGGATCGGCTTCTACACCGAGAGTATCGACGATGCGACGGTGGGCGGCAAGGGCATGCTCCTCGACTTGTCGGGGAAGGAAGCGGCCATCACGATCAAGGTGTGGGGTTGCCTCATTCACCTCGACGGCAAGGCGGGGCGGATCATGCTCACCGCGAGCAACGGATCACAGGCGTCCACACTGGTGCTCGACGCGGTCAATGGCGCATCGATCATGGCCGGCGTCCTGAACGTGGACTGCCCCTTTGCGACCCTCGGGCTCAACAGTGACGGCACGCGCCCCGGGAAACCGGGTGTAGACACTGTCATTTTGGGCGCCGTTGGAACGACGGGGATCGCTTCTCCGAAGATCTACGCCGCCCAGTATTGACCAGTGCTGAATGTGCGATCTTCCGCCCCTGCCAGCGCTGGCCATCCCGCTGCCGATCCCACCGATCCCCAGCCTGTCCCTGCCCCCTCTCCCGGCGCTGCCTAGCCTTGGGTTCTCGATCGACTTCTCCCTGCCCTCGCTTTCGATTCCGATCCCGATCCCGCCGATTCCTAGCCTTTCACTTCCGCCGCTTCCGGCCCTCCCGTCGCTCGGGTTCAGTCTCGACTTGAGCCTTCCGGCGTTGAGCATCCCGCTCCCGATACCGCCCATCCCGTCGCTCGCGCTCCCCCCGTTGCCGAGCATCTCTTGCCCGTTCGACTAGGGCGTGGCTGCCTCCAGCAGATCGCGGATCAACTCCGCATAATCGCGCTCGGCGCACCGGCAAACCACCTGCATTTCGGCGTCGTATACGACCCATCGCTTCTCGGGGTCCTTCTCGGCCCACGGCTCCGATCCGCCTTCATCGATTACGGCGAACGCGGGTTCCAGTCCCAGAACGTTCTCAATTCGCTGGCGCATGTCGTCTTCGGTCATCCCCTCACCATAGCCACCCCCCGCCCCACAATCAATGAGCGCTGGATCTGTCACCGTCACCGACGCAGGCGCCGTCACGAAAAGCGGGCTCGCCGAGGCCATCTTCGACCAGCGGATCCTGATGCTGGCCCTCGTGCAGCCCCCCGGCGTGGTAGCCTCCGGCCCCGACGGCGCGCCGCTCAAGAAGGGCATCGCCCTGGACGCAAACGCGCTGGCCACGGCCATCTGGACGTACCTGCAAGCGAACGGCGAGATCACCGGCACCATCAAACTCTGGTCTGCCGCCGCGGCCCCCTCGGGGTACCTCCTGTGCGACGGGTCGGCGGTGTCGCGCACGACGTACGCGGCCCTCTTCGCAGTCTGCGGGACGACGTTCGGATCGGGCGACGGTAGCAGCACCTTCAACCTTCCTGACCTCCGCGGCCGCGCTCCGATCGGCGTGGGTACCGGCGACGCTTCCGACGCGACGGCGCACACGCTGGGCGAGAAGGAAGGCACCGAACGCCACGCGATGATCGAGGCGGAAATGCCCTCGCACACGCACGCGGTCACCGACCCGGGCCACGAGCACGGCCCCGACATCGGAACGGCGTTCCTGGTAAACAGCGCGGGCGCTCTGGAGTACCCCGGCGGCGGTGGGACGGCAGACGAAAGCGCCACGACGTCGACCGAAACAACGGGCATCACGCTCGGGAGCACCGGTAGCGGTCTCTCGCACCCCAACATGCAGCCGTCCCTGACGGTCAACTTCATCATCAAGACCTGAGAGCGAACCATGGCATTCGGCGTTGGGCCGTTCGGGATCGGTCCGCTGGGCGTGCCGGCGGCCGACCTGCCCGCGGAAGACCCCGCAGAGTTGTCCTCCTCGCGCAAGATCGACGGCACCACGAAGAAGTTCGTCCAGAACACGAACGGCGGCTATGCCGGCATGTCCGACACGATGCAGCGCGTGCTGCTCCTCGTGTCCTTCGCGGTGCGCAACTACCCGAAGTTCAACACCGACGAGTCACGCGAGCAGATCGTGGCCGACATCACCACGGCGCTGCGCCCGCTGACGAACCCGAAGAACCAAGCGATCGAGTTGATCGAGGTGTCCGTTCGGGACGACGGCCGAGACGGAACGTATCCCCTTGTGCGCTACCGGGATCTGGTGAGCGGCAAAGAACAGACTGTGCAGCCGAGGTAGCCATTGGCCCTTCCCGTTGTAGGTAGCGCGACATACCCGACCGTCGCCGAGATCCGGGATTCGATCCTCCGGACGATCAAACTCGGATTCCAGCGCGTGGGCCTTTCGGCCAACGTGCTTGAAGGCTCCGAGAACTACATCCGGGCGGACGCCATCGCCCGGCGCGTCGTCCACGCGTTCGCCAACAACCAGTTGGCGCTTCAGGACTACTCGCCCCTCACCGCGCAGGGTGACAACCTCGTCGCCATCGCCCGCGTGTACGGCGTCGAGAAGCGGGCGCCGAACAAGGCCGCCGGCTACCTCGTGATCACGTGCACGGGCACCGTCACGATCCCGGCCGACTACCAGTGCACCGCGCCGAACGGCGAGAAATACCAGACCACGTCGGTCAACACCGTTGCAACGGGCGCAAGCGTGCTCGTCGAAGCGGTCAACGCGGGCAAGGCAACGGACCAGGCCGCGCTTACGAACGTCACCTGGGATTCCAACGCCGTCGGCAACCTGCAACAGACGGCCAAGGTCGCCTCATCGGGGCTCACCGGCGGCGAGGACGAAGACGATCAAGAGAAGCTGCGCCAGCGGCTCATTGATCGGCTCGCATTCCCCGGCGTCGGCGGCAACGTCTCGCAGGTCAAGGCGATGGCCGAGGACGCGAGCGCCGCCGTCGCAACGGCCTACGTCTACGCGGGCGCTCGCGGGCCGGCGTCCTACGACGTGGCGCTCGTTAGCGACGAATCGGATCGAAGCGTTCCCGTGACGGTCATCAACACCGTCGCGGCCTACTTGGAAGCGAACCTCCCCGGGCACGCGAGCCTGAACGTCACGACGGTTGCCGAGCAGGGGATGGACGTCGTGTTCATGGCCACCCTTGCCCTTCCCACGACCGCAGGCGGCGCCGGTGGCGGCTGGCGGGACGCTGCCCCTTGGCCTTCGGGAACGCCCGTAGCGGGCTCGGACGACGGGAAGGTGACGGCGTTCACCGCGGCCACGCAAACGGCCACCGTTCGAACCGTCGCAACCCCGGTGGTGGGGCAATCGATCGCCATCTGGTCCCCGACGACGGAGACCCTCTACGAGTACACGATCACGACCGTTGGCGGCGTCTCTGGCGCCTGGACGATCAAGGTCCAAGACGCCTCCGGAGCGGTCGGTTTCAAGGTGTCGCCGCTGTCGTCCTACGTGTCGGCCGGTGCGTTCAACCTGAAGGCGTACGCGGCGACGATCGCGGGCCAGTTTCTCTTCCTCGGACCGGGTGAGAAGACCGCGAGCAGCGACATTCTTCCCCGTGGCCGTCGTCAACCGACAGCGGACCAGGGAGCGGCCGCGAACGTGGACAACCGGCTCGTGGGCAACGTCCAGAACGAGCACACCGAGCTGGAATTGACCTACGGGCTTCGGCTCGCGACGGGTACCACGACCGCGCTGACGGGGCCGAGTGTTCCGAGCACGACGGCAGACCCGCCGCGCATCATCACCCTTCAACACTGGGCGCTTCGGAAGGCGTAACACGTGCTCGCAAAGACCATCTCCAGTTACGGCGGCGCCTACCAGAATGCCCGTCCCGTTCGCGATCCGACCACGCAGGTGGACGCCGCGAAGTTCAACCGCATGGCGGAGGACGTCGCACAGGGCACCCGCACCGCGATCCGCGCGACGGTGTCCTTCGTCACCGCGACAAGCGGCTCCACGATCGATCCCGCGAACGTGACGCACTTCTCGGTGTGGGGCTCGTCCTCCGCGCAGAAGCCGGTCGTCGCTCGCACGGGCACCGGCGAATATACCGTCACCTGGGAGGAAGAGTTCGCCGATGCCCTCGTGCCGGTCGCCAACATGGATAGCGTGGAAGAGACGGAAAGCGTGGTCTTCACGATGCCCGTCGGCCAGCCGAACGTGATGGGCGCCACCATCGGATGGGCGCGCGTCGTGAGCATCGCGAGCAACGAGGTGGTGGTGGCCGTCTACGATGACGACGCACCGGCCGCGCTCTCCGATCTGGGCGGGACGGCAACCGTCAGTTTTTCGGTGCGCTGACGTGGCCCTCGGCGGGTACGGCTCTTTCGCCTTCACGTTCGGCGACACGACGGACGACGCGCACGAGGTAGAGCACAAGGCGCTCCTCGACGCGCTAGAGCCCGGGTTCTCGCCCGAAGACGACACGGCGCACGAGATCGAAACGTACGCCCAAGCGCTTGCGCTGGCGATGATCTGGGACGCGAACGAGCGGCTCGCAAACCAGGCCATCCCGGAGAAGATGCTGGATGCTCTCACCGATTGGGAGCAGATCCTCAAGCTCAAGCCCACGCTGGATCAATCGGACCAGTCGCGTCGGGCAGCGGTTGCCGCGAAACTCCGCGGGCTCATCAACAACGCGCTTCCCGACATCGAAGCGGCGTCGCGCAAGGCAGCCGGCGGCAACTTCCACAGCGTTGTGGTCGTGGATCCGGACGATGTGGTGACGTATTTCCCTGGCGGAATTCCAGGGCCGCCCGGCTTCGAATGGTCCTCCACGCGCGCGCTTATCGGCGTTCGCCTCACGAAAACCGGGCTGTCCGATGCGCAATTCAACGAAGTCCGCGCGGCTGTTGTGAACGCGCTGGATCCCATGCTTCCGGCGTGGATGACGTTCTCGGTGGGGGTCGGCAGTTCGTTCGTTGTTGGATCCTCGATCGTGGGCCAGACTTTCATCTGACATCCCGAGCGTCGCATGCTAGAGTCAACGCATGCCAGCGCGGAAAGACATCTCCGGGCAACGCTTCGGACGCTTGGTTGCACTGAAGAGGGTCGCAGGCCAATCTAAGTGGGCATGTAGGTGCGACTGCGGCACAGTGAAGGACGTTTCTATGTCCTCCCTCTCAAGGGGGACAGTGTCGTGCGGATGCTATTCGGCAGAGGCGTCGAGCGCGCGGCGGTTCATCGATCTCTCGGGTCAGCGCTTCGGAAGGTGGACCGTGGCGGGCTCGGCAGAGAAGCGCGGCACTCGCCACTGCTGGCCATGTCGCTGCGACTGCGGGAGGACGCGCTACGTACTGACATCATCGCTGCGCCTCGGGCTGTCCACGTCGTGCGGGTGCATCGCCAGCGAAAAGGCCGCGGCGCGCAGTACGCATGGCGCCACCAGGGGCCGCTCTCGTGGCGTAAAAAGGTCGGGCGAGTACGCCGTTTGGGCCGGCATGGTGAACCGATGCCACCGTGAAGGCACGCTTTCGTTCCGGAACTACGGCGCTCGCGGCATCCGCGTCTGTGACCGGTGGCGTGAGTCATTCGCTTCGTTTCTCGAAGACATGGGTCGGAAGCCGACACCGCAGCACACGATCGATCGGGTCAACAACGACGGGAACTACGAGCCGGGGAACTGTCGGTGGGCCACGCGGCGGCAACAGTCGCTAAACACGCGCGTCAATAGGCTGGTCTCCTATGACGGCCGCGAGATGCCGCTGGCGCTATGGGCGGAAGAGACCCGCATTCCGTATGGTACGCTAATGAGTAGGCTGGATAATGGCTGGCCGGTTGAACGCGCTCTCAAGGAGCCGCCCGATGTCCGCAAGCGCAATCGCCTGTACCGAGGCGACTAGGGAAAAGTAGACGTGATTGCTCTGTACCCCACGCTCCCGTTCGTCGACGACGTCGACACCATCAGCGCCGACGTGCTCAACACATGGCGCACCAACATGGCCAAGGCCGGCGATTTCGTAGCCGGATCTGTGGGCGTTGCCTACACCCCCGCCACTTCCATCGACATCGGCGGCGCTGGCATCGAAATGTCCGGCCCGCTGGTCCTCGTGGCCGGCGGCGACATGGACGTGGAGACCGGCGTCACCGTCCAGTTTAAGAGCGGTTCGACGCTGGACATCGACAGCGGCGCGACCGTTGCCCGGCAAGGGGCCGAAGTTCTCTCCGGTGTCGGCGCAACGACGGCGTGGCGCACGGTAGACGGCGCTGACGCAGACGGGACGTACGACGTTACTTACGACGAAGTGCGCGTCCCGGAAGTGCTCAGTACGCTCCGGCTCTACACGCTCCGGCACTCCACGTCGCCGGTCCCGCCGGTCGGTGCCCGCATCCGGTTCTCGCGGAACGGCCCCAGCATGGCCGAGTCGGTGCGTATCCGCCGCGAGGACACAACCCTTCTCGCGACGCTGCCGGCCGCTGGCTTTTCCGCGGTGGTGGTCTGCTACATGACGGCCCCGACGGACGCGACGGCCCGCTGGCGCGTCGTGGATTCAAGCGGCGCCGCGACTGTGTTCGCGGTTCTGTGAGGTAGTCATGGCTGGCGCAACGAACAAGCAATTCAAGAAGGCTGGTTTCAGGGCCGCGGGCATCGAGAAGATCCGTTCCGGGCAGGGCGGCGCTCTCTCGATCCGTTCGGCGATGAAGGTCGCCGATCGCGTCGGGGTCGCCACGCCTGCCAAAGCCGTCCAGAAGTACGGCACGGGCAGCGATGCGCCGGCCGGATGGAAGGACGCCGCGAGCGGCAAGCGCCGGCAAGCCGAGGACGGGGCCAAGCGGCTCGCGGACTACCGCTCCGCGGCCGAAGGGCACCAGCGGGCCAGCGACGACGGGAAACGGGCGAACCGGACCGCGATCCGGGAGCAGATGAGGCGCCTCGGAGACCTGAGCCGCGACGTCGCAAACAGCGGCTCAGGGTCGGCGGAAGGGGCTGCCTATCGCGACGCAAGGACTGCTCTCTCGGGCATGCTCCGGACCCGCGACGGTATCGCCAAGGCCCGCAAAGCGGAGCGCGCGCCGGGCCAGACGGATCTTTTCGGCGTCCAGCGACCGAAGCGCGCCGAGTCGCCTTTCGATCGCAAGATGGCGGAGAAGCGAGCCCGCGAGGCCGGCGCACAGCGGTTCGTCCCGGTCGTCTCTGCACTGTCCAAGCAGGTCCGCGCCGCACGGCAAACGGCCGCGAAGAACACCGCGCAAGAGAACCGGGCCGCCATGGTCGGCGCTCGCCTCATGGAGCGGCTCCGGAACGGCCTCGCGGGCAACCTTGACGCGCGAGTCAACCGGGCCAGCGACCGTTTCGAGCGGGTGATGGCGAAGTACCCCGGCGCGCGCCAACTGGCGAAGCAGCTCACCGGCGAGCGCACCCTCGAATCCCGTCAGGCCGTCCAGCGGATGATGCGCACGTCCATGGGTAGCGCGAGCCGAAGCGGCGTGGGCCTCCCGGCGACGCGCTCCGAGCGGATCGCGGGCCTCCTGTCCAGCATGTCGGCGCGCGAAGCGCGGATGTCGACGATCAAGGCGGCCGCAAAGGGCGGGCCGAAGAAGGTGGGCGGACGGCAGCGCAGGGCCGCCGCGTAATCACGCCGCCATCCGCTCGGCCGAGTCGTGCTCCCGGAAGTCCCGCACCACCTTGGCGCCACTCGCCGCGACAGCGGCCCGCGCTTCGTCGCTCCACAGACCGGAGCAGGACAGGCCGCGGCTCGTCTGGGTCGTCACGCCGTCGCCCTTCTTCGCGTCTCCCCACATGCTGGGCACGTTGACGTCCGCCCACCCTTCCAAAACGATGAGGTTGGGGCGGTACGACTGCACGAACCCCACGCGCTTGCGGCAGCCCTTCACCACGAAGGACGCATGCACCGCAGCGGTGTACTGGGCGTGCTTGCCGAGGTAGACCCGCAGATCCCGCACGTGGTCCACGCGGTAGCTCATCCCGAATTCGCCCTGAGACACGATCGTCGCCTTTGCGAGCGCGACCACGAGCGTTTCGGAACGGTCCTCCCAGAGTCGCCCGCGGGCCGACAGCGCGGAGCGCATAGCGCCCACGTCCAGATCCCCGAGCCGCACGATTTCGAGGGCCATGCCCCGGGCGTTGTAGCCGCCGCAGACCTGGAACACGCGGTAATCACCCGGCTCCTCGATCCGCTCGCGCACGTTGACCGAACCGCCCGTCACCCAGACTTCCCACTTCGCCATTTCTTCAGCCGTCCTTCCGACAGATGCCAGATTAACCAGCGGCCAGAGCGCGTCAACTAGCGCGCTTACGATTGTTGCGCGTCGTCCGCCAATGGCCGAAGGCCCGCTCCGGATGTCCGGGCGAGCCTAGGGGCCGAAGCGTAGCCGTTACGCGAAGTAAGCCTGATAGAGCGGGGTGCCCCACTGCGGGATCGTCGTGTACACGCCGAGTTTCTCGCGGCGACGGTTCACGCGGCGCCACTCCTTGCCGGCCGCGGCCGCGCCGTCGGTCTCAGCCATGACGCCGGCCGCCCACTCGACCACGATGGCGCTGCAATTGAGCGCGTTCGCGTCGTAACGGTCGGCGATCAGGTTCTCAATTTTCCGCTGAGCCATCGTCTCATCCGTCCTTCCGGGCGTTTCGCCCTGACCCCCTCTAGTTAAGACCGCCCCGCGCACCGTCAAGCGTCGGGGTTACGAAAGTCAGTCGACGATGCGGCTCCACGCTTCATCGCCGGGGTACGCGGCATCGTTCTCGCCCCACATTGCCCGCCGCGGGTCCGTCGGCTTCGGGTTCAGGTGTCGCTCCGAAAGGCCACGCGCCCAGTCGATCGGCTCGCCGGTCATGATGCAGCGAACGCGGTAGGCCAGCGTCGCGCCGTCCAGCATGAAACCGCCCGCGGTGTATGGGGCGTTGGCGCTCGGGGTCGGATCGTTCACTTGGTTCATGTTGATCTCGCCCCCGTTGTCATTCAGGGACCAGACGACGCCGTTCCGCTCCACGAGCGCAGCGCCCTTCATGGTGCCCACGACGCGGATCCCGCTGGCTTGGAGCGACTTGAGCATGTCGGCGAAGCACTCGCGGCGGGCCGCGGCAACTTCGGGCTGACTGCAACGGGAAACCATGTACTTCGCGGCGGCTTTCGGGGTCATCGTTCGCTCCTGATTGCCGGCTCAACCGCCGGCCCACATTACCTAAGACCGTCCGCGGAGCCGTCAAGCGCCGCGGTTACGATTGCGCGGAATCAGACCAGGCTGAGATGCTTCAGGAGGAACGAGCCGACCCCCTTGGCATCCTCCGAGGTTTCGGCCTCGCGGCGGTGGTCCCCGTCGACCTTGGCGTAGAATGCGCCGTCGGTGAACGCTTGGACGTACAGGCCGTCCAGCCAGAACGTGACCTGCTGATTGCTCGCCCCGGCGAACCGGTAACCGCGCTTCTGAGCCATCTTCTTCAGGGTCGCCGTCGTAATCGTGGTCATCGCTCTATCCTCCGCGGCGTTTCTCGCCGGCCCCCACTACATAAGACTGCCCCGACGCGCGTCAAGCGCCGGGCTTACAGAAAGTTGCCCCCATGGCTGATGCCACCAACAAATCCGCGAAACGCCTTGGGTACACGAAGGCCCAGATCCAAACGGAGCGCGCCAAGGGCGGTGTGCTCTCCCATGCGGCCCTTCTGGCGTCCGGGGCACCTGCGAGGCCGACGAAGGCTCACAAGGCCCTCGTGGAAGCCATGGACGCCCGTAAGCAGGGGCTCACGCGGAAGACGGAGCCGCCGGCCGGGTGGAAGGCGGCCGCCCGTGGGGAAGGCGCCGAGGGCCGCGCTGCCGCGAAGAGCGCCCGCGAGGCGTTCGTCCAGAAGCGCGATGCCGCTGTAAAGCGCGATGCGCTGGTGGCCCGGACGGCGAAGAACATCGGCGACGTCAGCCGGATCGCTCGGGGTATGCAGCAGAAGCAGGCAGCCGACACACAAGCGAAGGCCGCGGCGGACGCAAAGCAGGCGCAGATCGGCAGAACCGCTCGGGCACTCGGCGATGCGTCCAAGATCGCCAGGGGCATGCGGCAGAAGCAAGCGGCAGACGCGCAGGCGGCAAAAGCCAAGGATATCGATAGCATCCGGGCGGATTACCTCAACGCCGCGCGAGGTTACATCCGCGACATGAAAGAAGCGTCAGGCCGCCGCAAGGATTGGACCGGCCCGCTGGTGCATCTTCAGACCATCGGCAAGACGCCCGCGAAGAAGGCGAGCGAGCTGAAGACCGGCGACACGCTGGTCTTCAACGGCGGCGCCACGGCCAAGGTGACGAAAGTCGAGCCCCTCTCCCGTACCTACATGACGGTAACCACCGACAGTGGATACACACGCAAGTACGGGCGTGAGAGGTTG
>JACCDJ011115668.1_pt1 | contig 13346 bp, 6 predicted proteins | sample 7444481 | NCBI WGS metagenome assembly JACCDJ01 (sample SAMN15323435, study PRJNA562643) | freshwater metagenome | isolation source: river surface water | place: USA:Blue River Watershed | collected 2017-08-15 | reverse complement strand
TAGAGCCTTGTGCAAATGGCATTTACGAAGTTATCCTAAAATTAAAATACTCTGGAGAAGAGGAGATGGTTATCACCAAACGAATAAACTTAATTAGAAAGACAAATTAACAGATGAAATACATTATACAAAACAATCTGATGAATACACCAAAAATTGGCTCGTATTTTACTGATAAATTTGGTAAATCGACAAAAAAACCTATTTTTGAACTTTTACGTACGAAAAACAAACTTATGAAAGGATTTTCCTTATATTTTAAAAGTTGGGCAATTGTGCTGAGCACATTGTTTTTAGGCGTTAATTCGCTTAATGCACAGTGCACAATTACTTGGGATGGCTCTCCATGTGTGGGGGCTGCAATTACATTTACGGGTTCTGCTTCTGGAACAACGCATGATTGGACATTTGAAGATGTTACAGGTGCCAAATTTACCAGTACGGGTCAGCGAATTGTAAACTTTGCATTTCAAAAAGCTGGAGCAGCAAAAATCACTTACATCACAACCATTAATGGTACAAAATGTACGGCGACATTGAATCTTACCATCAAACAGAAACCAACGATTAAAATCAAGTTGGTGAACTTAAAAGAACAATGTTTTGAGAAAAACTTGTTCTGTTTTGATGATAGTACATCAAATAGCAATGGTGCAAAAATGACAAACATTAAGTATGTCATTTCGGATGGACAGTTATTTGAATACACCATGCCGCCAACTACGATGCCAAATAGATTCTGTTTTTCTATCAAAGATCAACGCGGTGGTTCTTTTAACTTATTTATTGAATCCACCGACGAAAATGGTTGTCAAGACACAACTTTACTAGTTGGAGCGGTTAAAGTACGTGAGAAAATTGGTGCAATGTTCACCAGTAATAAGCCAGTACAGTGTGATTCAGTTCAAGCTGTTATTAAAAATATTAGTTCAATTTCTCAGAAATACGTAAAATCTATTACATGGTATTGGGGAGATGGTAGTACAGATACAACTTGGGGTCCAAATATTACACATTGGTTCCGTAAACAAGGTGTTTACAATAGTAAGATGATTATCAAAACAGTTGATGGTTGTGAAGACTCGTTTAAGATGTCTGCAACAGCAACAGTTTTTAAAGCAATTGCGAGAATTATTGCTGATAAAGATTCAACTTGTATTTCTGCTCCTACAATTAAATTTTCAGTTGATGAGGTACCTTCAGGAGCAACTGGTTTGTTATGGAATTTTGGTGATCCAAATTCAGGACCTCAAAACGTGAATAATAAAACTTGGTCACCGGAACATGCCTTTACCGGTTTAGGTCCTTTCTTAATTAAGTTAACATATAAACATCCTATATGTGGTGATAAAACTGCATTTGATACAATTATCATTTTGGGACCTTCATCGGCAATTGAATCCGCCTTTCAGAGGGTTGCTGATTATGAAACTTTCCAATGTCCTAAGGATGTGATGGATACGGTTCACTTTAGAAAGAACCTATCTACTTTCTATCACAATGATAGAAACTTCACGGATGACGATAGTACATTCTATAAAGCTGGTACACCTGCATTGGGACATAATTTCCAGTGGAATGATCCATTAACAAAGAAATTGCCGAAGCAAATTTGGCAAAAACCTTTACGTGATGCTGTGAATACACACGGAATCAAATCTAAGTATGCTGGAACAGAAGCTCCAGGTGGAACATTTGATGCGTTGAAGCGTGAGAGAGTGTGTGCTACAAGATTGTGGGATTTTGGAGATAACTATGCACCAAAATGTACTACAGATACAAAAGCGCGTAAAAACGTAAATGTGAATTGTGCATTTTCAAGAGATTCAACGCCGAACCATTATTACAGATCTTGGGATTTGATTATGTTGTCGGATTTCAAAAATGCGCCAATGGAAGATGCGATCTTTATTGATAGTAATGGATTATGTAAGAGAACAAATGTTTATCCAGATAGTATTTTCTACATTATTCAGGATTCTTTAATTACTGTTCCAAATTCTATGGGTGATCAAATCACACAGCAATTGCCTCAGTATGTAGGTAATAAAACGACCATAAAATTAATTGATAAAGGATTAAGAGGGGTTAGTGAGAGATACATTGAAGATTATGTAGATATGAAAATAGATGCTGGAGATTCAGTATATGTTGGTGGAGTTTTGAAAGTAGGTCCACAAACAATTTCATTAAAACCTAAGAATATTATTAAAATTAAAAGTAAAACAGATAGCGTAACTTTCCAATTTACTGTTTACTTGAAAAAAGATACTTTGCCAATGAATTTGTTGAAGATTCGTTTGGCTAAAGGTGAGAAACCAAAAATTTTAGACTCATTTAAAAGAAAGCCTTTGGCACCTTTGAAAATGGGATTTGATTATTTTATCAATTACAAACGTTTCCGCGAGTTGTATTATGCAAAAATTCCACAATGTAACAATGTGAAATTAACTCATAAGGATACTTGTCACCCAATGAAGTGTGAAAGTGAGGCGATTAAGCAATTGTCGATGCTTCATGCAAATGCTGGTGGTGTAGGTAGTGGAATGTTGAAAGATGCGATTGAATGTTTAGGTTCAGATAATCCATCTTATGGTGTAACATTCATTCTAAGTGACCTTAAACCAGGTTGTACATTCACTGAAGTGAAAATTAACTATGACACATTCTGTGGAAATGCACCAGGTAACTGGACACCATTGAATGGCTTATCTCCAGGTGGTCGTCCGTTGAACCCACCATTACCTTTCTGGAACACTGGATATCAATTGGCTGGTAACCCGCCGAATAGATTCTCTCAGACTTACAATGCAACTGATGTTTGTAATGATTCTACATCTTGTATTACTGTAGGTATCATTGTAGGAAATGGTATTGCCCCTCCAGGTGGTAACAGTGCGAAACGTCCATTGTGTGCTGATACACAGTATTATGACAATTTTGCTTGTTTCCCAATGATTGATCCAAGCTTCGAAATGTTAACACCAACGAAGAATAAATTGGGTGATTATAAAATTTGTAAATACAATGACGTAGTTGTTCGCCCTATACCAAAAAACAAAACAAGAATTAAAGATTTGAAGTCAATTCGTTGGCAGTTGTTCACGGGTAACGCTTCTCCTTATTTCTCATTAGGTTGGAGACAATACATTCAGGAAGATTATTTCTTAGCTCAGAAAAAAGTGCCTGGTAAAAATCCTAATTACCTGTACAATTATATGGTTCAAACACGTGGTGTTGAAAATCCACGTCAAGTTCCTTGCAGTAACGATTGGACAGATGGAGTTGCTAAGGTAACAAAAGGTCCAGATACAATTTTCACTTCTGAGATTCGTAAATATACAATTGGTGCAGATGTTTCTGCGGTTTGGGAAAATATCAAAACAAAATTAGAAGCTCGTGGTTTTGATCCATTCGCTCTTGCAGATACTCAAATTGCAAAAATGATTTGGAATAATAAAGGAACGATTGGAAATCCTAAGTCAGGTGCTTACGGTTGTATCGATACCACTGGTTTCGGAAAATTCATTCGATTCTATTTTATCCCAGATCCAAATAATACAACAATTTTGCATTATCGTGACACAACAATTCAACCTTTGGATTCAGTTTCATATTGGGATAAAGCGGCTAAGAAGTCGAAAAAAGTTAAAGGTTATAAATTTAATCCTAGATGGTCTGGTTATCACTTCATTAGTGTCGACATGACTTCATCGAATGGTAAATGTAATAACTTTATGGCTATGCCAATTGTGGTAGGTTTTGCAATGGATTTAAAAATTACCGACACGTTAGTTTGTCAGGATGCAGGAACATCTTTAGATGCTTCACCAGATTTCCGTTACTTCTCTACTGATCCTCAAAATATTGGAACTTTTGATCCGAAATTCCAGTGGAACCCAGATAAAACTGGTGGTCCAAGTGGTAATCCAACAGGTTATGACTATTGGAGAGATCCTGCACGTCAAACTCGTTTGCAATCAGGTGATACTAACGTAGAGCGATTTACTCGTTGGGATTGGAATAAAAAAGACGATGGTATTTCTACACCGTTTGGAGGAGCTCCTTATGGTGCAGTAGGTGCAGGTACATATGCTAACCCTTGGAAACAATTGGGTGGTGGTGGAATCTACTACAAAAACGACTCAGGTGTTTTCACATTCCGTTTGGTAGCAGGTGACTCAACTGGATGTATGGATACAATTACTAAGCGCGTATTTATTTCACGTTTAGATGTTGAATTCAGTTTGAAAGATTCTACTCCAGCTTGTAATACAATTATTGAATTCTTCGATAAATCGAAATTGTTTGATCCTTGTAATTGGGCAATTAAGAACTGTTCTGGTCCTCAACCAATTTCATGTGATTTCGTGAAACAGTGGACCATTGATTGGGGAGATGGTATTGTGAACCAATTCAAACGTAAAGTTCAATCTGAACCAGGTTTGCCGAACCGTATTGCGCATAAATACACACGTAATGGTTGGTTCCAAATTAAATATGAATTATTTACACAACGTGGATGTTCTGATACATTCAGCCGTTGGGTGAAAATTCCTGGTCCTCGTCCAAGATTCGAATACACTACGAAAGCGGGAAATAATGTTACAATTTGTGAAGGTGATTCTATCCAATTTACAAATATGTCTGATTCAGCTTCAAGAGAGTCTGTATGGACTTGGTTCTTCGGAGATAATGAATTGTATAGTGGTCCTGATTCAACTTGGTACTTCAAAGCGCCAAATGGTAAACCTTGGGCTACTGACTACTTTGTAGATACTGTTTGGCATACGTACAAAAAGCCAGGTGTTTATCATGTGAAACTTGAGCAATACGATAAATTGGTTATTCCTCCAAATGTGAATCGTTATTGCCCTGCTGTTTATCCAGATACCCCTTCACAACAGGCTTATATTGTAACAGTATTGCCTCGTGACTCTGTAAGAGGTAAAGTTTTGAAGCCAAGTATTTGTCCTGGCGATAGCAATACCTTTATAGATAATTCAGATACTACTTTTGCAACTTATAAATGGAGATTTGTTCATTATAGTCGTAAACTTGGTAAAGTTGTTGTTGATACATTAACTACAAACAATAAAACGATCTCAAGAATCTTTACAGATCCAGGTGTTTATCGTGTAACGCACTTGGTTGAGTATAAACCTTCTCGTCCTCGTCCTTATTGCCCTACGGTAATGGCGGATATGTTCTTTACTGTAGACTCGGTGATTGCTGACTTCGATATTGATTCTTCAGGTAAGCCAGATTTTGTATTCACACGTAAAGATATCAATGGTGTAGAATGGAGATGGGGTTTTGGTCATCAAAATGATATCGTGAATTCATTGCCGAATTTGTTTATCGAGAATTTGAAATCTAATGATCAAAGTGTAAAATGGTCATACGATAGTTCTGGTAGATATTGGGCTTGTTTGATTGTCAAGAATGCAACGGGTTGTGAAGACACAATTTGTAAAGAAGTTGTAGTTGATCTATTTGTATACTTAGCAAACGTATTTACTCCAAACACTACTGGTGTTGGTGACGGTAAGAATGACAAGTTTAGAGTGCCAATTCAAGGACATGACTTATTTGAAATTCGTATCTTTAACCGTTGGGGTGAAAGAGTATTCTTCTCTGAAGACTCTAAGGTACAATGGAATGGTAAAGTCAATAATGATGGCGCCGATTGTCCTTCAGGAACTTATTTCTATCAATTGGAATATAGGTTTAAAGGAAAAGATAAAATTAACCATGTTAACGGTTCTGTTAACTTGATAAGAGAAAAATAAATCTTGAAAAAGTCCCAGAGAAATCTGGGACTTTTTTTTGATTATTTTGATTAGATTGATTAGAGAGTTTAAAAAGATTAGATTAGAGGAATAGATTGATTAGGAAGTTTAGAATGATTAGAGGTTTAGAAGGATTAGAATATTGCCGGATTAATGATAGTGTAGTAAACTTAAAACAATAAATAATTCTAAACTCTAAATAAAAAGTCCCAGAGAAATCTGGGACTTTTTTATAGGTCAAACGTAAACCCAGTTTGCTGCAATTGCAGATACTTTTTGGTAATGTATTTATAGAGCTTTGCTGGACGGTGTGCCACATCACTTTGCATTTTACCACTGTCGATAATGATATTCATCGACAATAGCTTTTTTCTGAAATTTCTAGTATCGAAAGTGGTTTCTAAAATTGCTTCATAGAGATTTTGAATTTCAGTGAGTGTGAAATATTTGGGCAATAATTCAAATCCTATTGGTTGACGGCGAATTTTACTTTTTAGCAAATTTTTTGCGTATTCTAAAATTTCATTGTGGTCAAATGGCAATTCAGGAACTTCATTGATGGGAAACCACGCTGCTTCCTCAGCCCACGAAGATGGTTTTACATTGTAATCTTCAGTTTTAATCAATGCAAAATAAGCAACAGTAAAAACACGGCCGAATGGATGTCGGTCAACACGCCCGAAGGTATGAATTTGCTCCATGTAAATATTGTCGAGTCCCGTAAGGTTTTGAAGGACAATCTCTGCCGACTCGTCTAGATCTTGATCGAGACTAATTAAATCACCAGGTAATGCCCAACATTCTTTATACGGTTCGGCACCACGGTAAATTAAAAGTACCTTTAAATCGTTGTTGTCAAATCCAAAAACTACATTGTCTACAGATATTGCTGCTTTAAATTTTGACTCGATACCCGATTCCATTAGAGCGAATATATTGTAAATTCTACAAATAGCGTAATTTTGGTTCAATTAATTTTTAGTAGAAAGAAGGAAAGGAGAAGGTTTATAATGGTTTATGAAGGTTTATTAAGTTTATTAAATGAGCTTATCATCATATAAGACTATAAACTTACCTCAAACATTAAACTTTGAATAAACAGACTTATGCTTAATTTTGCATTATGCTTTCGTTTGATACCATTGTAGCGCGTGCTACGCCAGCAGGGAAAGGTGCCATCGCCGTGGTGCGTGTTTCTGGTCCTAACGCATTCGCAATGGTCGACGGGCTTTTGAAGAGTAAAATATCCCTCAAAAATTCACATACAGCCTACCTGCGACAATTTTTTGATGCAGAAGGGATGATTGACGAAGCCCTGGTGCTGCTTTTTAAAGGTACGAAAAGTTATACCGGCGAAGATACTGTTGAGATTTCTGTGCACGGTTCAGATTACATTGTGAATCGTTTAATTACGGCACTGCTGCAACAAGGTTGCCGCGTTGCCGAGCCTGGAGAATTTACCCAACGCGCATTCTTAAATGGTAAACTTGATTTGGCACAAGCCGAAGCCGTTGCCGATATCATTGCGGCCGAACATCGCTTTGCTCATGATCAGGCCTTAAAACAGCTTAGAGGTGGGTTTTCCGACGATATTTCATCGTTGCGCGATAGATTGCTTCATTTTACGTCGTTGATTGAACTGGAGCTCGATTTTGGCGAAGAAGACGTTGAATTTGCTTCCCGTGATGAATTGACACACCTAGTTCAAAATATTAAAATCAAGGTTGACGCCCTTAAAGACTCGTTTGCCCTTGGAAATGCGCTCAAACAAGGCTTCACTTTGGTGTTGGCTGGACGTCCCAATGCCGGAAAAAGCACGCTTTTCAATGCCCTATTGAACGAAGATAAAGCAATAGTGAGCGACATTGCCGGAACCACCCGTGACGCCATTGAAGATCGTTTGTTTATTGAGGGACTTTCGCTGCGTTTGATTGACACCGCTGGTATTCGCGAAGCAACAGATGTGATTGAACAACAAGGCATAGCGCGCACTTTCAAGCACATTGAAATGAGTGGCGCCACCCTATATATTTTCGAAGCGGGTACATTGAGTGTGCCGGACCTTCAAGCCGATTTACAAGAATTAAGCAGCAAAACCGACAGAATTTGGGTTGTTGCAAACAAAATGGATTCATTTTCGGGGGACATTGGCCAGTATTCAGATGTGGTAGCGCGTGAAACGCAATTGCCTATGTGGCAAATATCGGCCCGTGATCGCTTGTCGGTATTGCAATTTACCAAAGAATTGGCAAAGCGCTTCGAAGTCGATTTGGGCATCTTAGATGATCAAACAGTGGTTACCAACGCCAGACATGCCAATTCGTTGTTGATTTGTTCCCAAGAGTTGCAACACATTTTAGACGGTATTGCCAATAATCTCACCGGCGACTTACTCTCTTTTCACCTCAGAACTGCCATCAGAGCCCTTAGTGCCATCACCGGCGACATTGATAATGAGGAGGTGCTCGGGAATATATTTAGTAAGTTTTGTATCGGCAAATAAACCCATACAAACAACGATAATCCAAAAACAAAGTGGCTCGACATTATGGCGATGATTGGATTATGGAACAGGCTCTATCTCTCTAACGCTCTATCCTTTGACAGAAAAAAATAATGAATGCGACAGAACCCTATTGATTTGTTTAACCAATTGTGCCAATCATTTTCATTTCTCAATGAACTATTCATACCTAGATTTGTTATCTAAATGATGTTAGAGGGTATTGAATTCAATCAAGGGAAAGGTTTTATTATCGGTAAACATATTCCGAAGGACATCGAACCGTTTGAGCGAGTTTTTGAAATTTTTAAAGAACTATTGACCCATACTTCGGGTGATTTGGATGAGGCCTTTGATTGGCTTGATTCGCTCGATAAAGAATATAACATTTTCACCGCTGAGTATACAATTCACGATTTTGAGGAAGACCTCAGAAAACGTGGCTACATCAAAGAAGAACTTCTGCCAAACCAAGATGGGGAAGAGGATTCGGATCGAAATGGAAAAGGAAAAAATCTGCTCACGGCCAAGCTTGAAGCAGCTTTGAGAGAGCACGCCCTCGACCAAATTTTTGGCAAACTCAAAAAAAGCGGTGCGGGAAACCATCGAACCAACAAACTCGGTGTGGGCGATGAACGCGATGGTGAAATACGCAATTTTCAATTTGGCGACGAAATGTCGCAAATCAACATGTCGGAAAGCCTCAAAAACGCCCAAATCAACCATGGGATTTCTGAGATGAAACTCACGGAAGACGACTTGGTGGTGGATGAGACCAAGCACAAAGCCCAAATGAGCACCGTGCTGATGATTGATATCAGTCATTCTATGATTTTGTACGGAGAAGACCGCATCACCCCGGCCAAAAAAGTGGCAATGGCCTTGGTGGAACTCATCCGGAGGAAATACCCCAAAGACGCCATCGATATTATCGTTTTTGGCAATGAATCATGGTCGATTAAGGTGAAAGATTTGCCCTATTTACAAGTGGGACCCTATCATACAAATACAGTGGCAGGGTTGGAGTTGGCAATGGACATTCTTCGTCGGAAACGCAATACCAACAAGCAAATTTTCATGATCACAGACGGTAAGCCGAGTTGCGTAAAACTGTCCACTGGCGAACTATATAAAAATAGCAACGGATTGGATGAGTACATCGTTTCTAAATGCCTCAACAAGGCTGCCCAGGCGCGCAAATTGAAAATTTCGATTACCACATTTATGATTGCCCAAGACCCCTATCTCAGGCAGTTTGTAGAACGCTTCACCGCCGAAAATCAAGGCAAAGCATTCCTTACAGGACTCTCAGATTTGGGTCAAATGATATTTGAAGATTACGAAAAAAATAGAATCAAACGGATTTAATTACAGATGAAACAAGAAACCACATTCAAAGAATTGAAAGCATCGGGCTATGCCCATAAAACCATAAACCAAGAAATTCAAAGCAACCTCATTGCGCGGATCCGTGCCAAACAGCCCGTTTTTGAAGGACTTTTTGGGTATGAGGATACTGTAGTGCCACAGCTAAAAAAAGCGATTTTGGCTGGTCACCACATTAATTTGTTGGGATTGCGCGGACAGGCAAAGACCCGCATCGCTCGCAGCATGGTGGACTTGTTGGATGAATATATGCCCATTGTAAAGGGGTCGGAAATCAACGACAGTCCCTTTGCGCCGATTTCCAAATTTGCCGTGGATTTGGTGGCTGAACTAGGTGATGAAACACCAATTGAGTGGGTGCACCGGTCGGCTCGATTCTTCGAAAAACTCGCCACGCCAGATGTGAATGTTTCCGATTTGATTGGCGATATTGATCCCATTAAGGCGGCTACATTGAAACTGCCTTACTCTGATGAACGCGTGCTTCATTATGGAATGATTCCCCGCGCCAATCGATGTATTTTTGTATTAAACGAACTTCCCGATCTGCAAGCCCGTATCCAGGTTTCTTTGTTCAATATTTTGCAAGAGGGAGATATCCAGATTCGCGGATTTCAATTGCGGATGCCATTGGATATTCAATTTGTATTTACCGCAAATCCCGAAGATTATACCAACAGGGGGAGCATCGTAACTCCTTTGAAGGACCGAATTGGCTCCCAAATTTTTACCCATTACCCAAAAAATATTGCTTTGGCACGTGCCATCACCGAGCATGAAGCCAAGATTTCAGCTGAGGATTTGGCTTCGGTTGCCGTTCCTGATTTGGCAAAAAATTTGTTGGAAGAGGTTTCATTTCAGGCTCGAGTGAGTGAATATGTTGATTCGAAAAGTGGCGTTAGTGCGCGTTTGTCTATCAGTGCAATGGAGAATCTCGTGGCTGCCGGTAAACTCCGTTTGATTGAAACCCAAAGCGAAAAAACCACCATCCGATTGGTAGATTTTATGTCGATTATCCCTTCTATCACTGGAAAAATCGAACTGGTCTATGAGGGAGAGCAGGAGGGTGCCGACGAGGTGGCTAGGATTTTGATAGATACTGCGATTATGGCTCAATTCAACCAAATTTTTCCGCGCATTTTAAAGTTGGAAAAGGCCGGTACGAAAACGCCGTACAGCGATTTGGTTCACTGGTTCGAGAAAAATTATGTTGAACTCAATTACACGGATACAGACGAGGTTTTTTTCAAAAGCCTCAAGAGCATCAAACCGTTAAATGCACTCATTCAAGACCACGCTTCACACTTGAACGATTCTGATAAAGACTTTTGCATGGAATTGGTCCTATGGGCCTTGGCGATCAGCGATAAACTGGGCAAAACCGCCACTGATGCGATGTATAAGTTTGATTCAAATTGATTTCCGCTTAGAGGGAAAGTAAATTCTATAGATAAAACGAAGGATAGCGAAACCTACGGAGTTTAAAGCGTATTTGTTGGAGCAGACCTATGTGTCTGCACCAACAATCATTCTAATATCGGATTGCCCCCAAGTTAACTTTTAACTTTCCTTACGGATTATACCCGGTTGCCCCTTCGAGGGTGGCGCTTTCTAAGTTGGTGTCACTATGGGTTGCACCTGTGAGGTTGGCATAATTTAGGTTTGCCTTCATCAAATAGGTTCCTTCAAGTTTTGCATTGAAAAGATAGGCGCCTTTCAGGTTTGCAAGCTCAAGGTATGCACTCCTTAAGTTTGCATTTTGTAGGTTTGCATCTTCCATTTGTGCTGATTCACAATTGGCATTCTGTAAATTCGTATGCGATAAATTGGCTTTCGTGAGGATCGTTCCCTCAAGTTTTGCATTGAATAAATTGGCCGCCGTTAGGTTTGCCCCGTTTAAATTGGCACCACTGAAGTTTGTGCCACTCAAATATGCCTTGCTTAAATTTGCCCCTTCAAAATTTGCCCCCGATAGGTTTAATCCACTCAAATCTACGCCTTGTAAATTAACGCCCGATAGGTTCAATTTGCCATCGCAAACGGCGTTTAATTTAATCACTTCTATTCTTGTTAAATCTGGTCCTTTAATCATGGTTTACTTTTTGAAGGTGAAACAATAAATGGTAAACAAATCTAAGGATTTGGTTTTGCTAAACCAATAAGTAATTTCTTCAAACTTTTCGGCGTTTGTAGAATACATTCATGGCCAATACATGAGGGAAACTGATGCAGCCAATGAAAATGAAAAACATAGATGCCAATCGTTCTGAATCCATTCCACTGAATCCAAGATTCGATTGTAAGTAAATCGATAAAATTCCGAACAGTATCATTGCTCCCATGGTGAATGGTAACGCTTGTTTTGTTAGTTCTAAATGGCTCAATTTTAAACCTTTATTTAAATGTCGCCACCCATTCATGCTGTGTTGGCCAATAAAATAAATTCCAAAAGCTGTTAACAATGGAAGTTGACTGCTGAGTGCCAATACCACCATGAATAACAGTATTTTTAAATTTTTTTCATAAACTGAAAACAATGCACCACAGCTCAAAAGGAGTATTGAAAGTGTATTTCCAAATCCCGTTGATATATTTATGCGCATCGAATTTAAGGTGGTTAAAATGGCATTGGTTTCTTCGAGGTGGCTTAACATGATTGAGCCTAAAACCAACGTCCCCCAAAACCAACTTTTAAAAGATGATTGTTGTGTAATTTTCCATTCTTGGATGTCGGTGTTTCCAAAATGCCAAATTGAAAAAATTACGAAAAATAGCATTGCCAAAGTGGGTGCAATGAGCCATGATGCCAAGAAAATGGCTGATTTTAAGAGGTATGATGCAACGAATTTTGGCAGCGATTGAATGTTCACTTTGCCCGTTTCCAAAATATGGTCTAAGGCGCCATGAGGGATTCCAACCAACAATAGGCCTATGAGTCCCAGTGTGAGTTGTAAGGTGTTAAATGATTTGTAGTGAGTGTTTTGTAAAAGTAATAAGACTAAGGTGATCAACAATAAAATGAACGATGATCGGTATTTTGAAGTTCTAGAAATGATGTCAGAACCCAATTTTGAAACGAAAATTCCAAATGGGAGTGAGGCGAAAATTTTGGCATCTTCAACAACGGTGGTTTTTTCATCGAGGAATTTGAGCACCGAATTCATTTCGTTTTTTGCAAATAATATTTGAAATATTTTTCGCGCTTTTTGCGGATTGTGCTCAATGATTTTCAACAAGAGTCGATCGTATAGGGCAAATCTCTTTTTGCGTTTGATTGGTTCTATGTTTCTATGATGTAATAAGTTATGTGAAATATTTTCGGCTTGTATGCACATGTTTTTAAATGCATAACCGGTGCTCGGTTTAATGGCACCCGAACGCGCCCCAATGTGATATCTATTGGGTGAAGCCTTTTCTGCAATTTGAGTTGTGCTCATTGGAATACATCCAATTTCGACATCCAAAATTTGATACCCGCCGAACTTTTCGGTAATGTATTGGTCTAAAATTGGTTCCGCTTCTGACGGCTGAACATGGTGTTTGCCAAAATTTGTCAATTCAACCAAGGCCTCATGTTCGTTCAAAGGAAGCACATACATGAATTGAACTCCATTTTTTTGAGGGACATTGAAGTCCATCAAATCCACCACAGTGTGGTCGATTTT
>JACCDJ011103530.1_pt1 | contig 13351 bp, 3 predicted proteins | sample 7444481 | NCBI WGS metagenome assembly JACCDJ01 (sample SAMN15323435, study PRJNA562643) | freshwater metagenome | isolation source: river surface water | place: USA:Blue River Watershed | collected 2017-08-15 | reverse complement strand
TTATAGGACTAATAATTATTGATATACAAGTTATCCAAAACATTATTCCCTCTAGTGGTAGTGGAACATTCTTACCCCAAATAATTCTTGTCAAAACCGATAATAAAATGTAAATCATCAAATTAAAAAGAGAAAACAATAATGGTTTGAACAACTTGATATTTCCAAAGTATTTAAACAATAGAAAATACAACATTATAAAGGGTAAACCAAAAAATAGCACTTTCCAAAAATTCCATAAAATCGCCCCATTAAAATTTCCTTTAAGACTTGATGAATTAAAAAAAAGCAATAGAAAACAACCTATAACTTCAACAACGAATAGGCTTGCATATAATATTGAAAAATTTACGACCTTATTCATTGTGTAATTTTTTAATTAATTCTTGACCTAGTTTTACTCTATCTTCATAATTCTTAAAGTTAAAAGATTTACCACCATCAAAATGCTCTTTCATAACATCTTTTACAGCACCTGGACCCAAGGGATTAGACATAAGACCATTTATGTTTTCAATTATCGAATTGAGATCATTTCCTTTGTAACTGTTAATGTATTCTTGAACTTTAGATTGTTCAAACTCAACCAATTTATTATCCAATGCCATTCCTGAAAGCCCATCGAAAGATTGCTTGTTTCCGTTTGCATCTGTAAACCCACCTGAAAGGCTACCATTGCCAAGTAATGACCTCACATTTTTCATATTATGAGAAAATAAAAACTCATTTCCTCCTTTTAAAAATGCTTCAGTATTATCTTTAATTACCCATAAATTAGGCAATTCAGTACCTCCTACAGCATTTAACCCCGTAACTAATTGAGCTGCCCCAAACCATTTAGAATTAAAACCTTTTGCATCTGCCTGCCCTTGTACCCAACCATAGTAAGCATTTCTTTGATAAACGGATTGAAAAGCATCAGACCTTAAATTGTTAGTACTGTATACTGCTGCTGAATGAAATGTTTTACTATCATATACACCTGCTGTTGAATACCATTGAGTAGGTTTTAATTTGAACCAAGGATTTAAAGCATAAATTGATGGTACTGGTTCACGTCCATCAGGGTCAACGCAATAAATAGGATTATTAGCTGCGTAGGCATAGGGTGACATTGATGGATATTTGCTTGCCATTGGGTCAACACTCATCCACAAACTCAGTTTTGGATGGTGGTACCTCGCCCCGTAGTAGTGCATACCTGTTTCGGGGTCCAATTCTTTGGAATTAAACCGGTAGGGCGAGCTCCATGTGTTGGAACTACCACTTCTCCAGTGGTGGAGGTTCTCACCCCAGGCATTATATAAGAACAGCTCATAGGACGCGCCGGTCATGTCTGTCACAAGGTCCACGTTGCTGACGTAGTCAGGGTGATACCAGAACAGAATTCGTGATCCTGAATACAATGGCGGCTCAGACTCCGTCGTTTCCGCGGCGGTTTCTTGAGCCAGGTCGGGATAGAATTGCTCGATGGGCGTTGATGTCATCGTCACTTCCGCAACGCTTAACCCCTCACTAAGTTGGTCCAGTACCCTTTGAAGGTCCGCAGTGTATGCAGGGCTTTGTGTTAGTTCCAGGTACGTGGCGTCGCCTGAATGGGTCCCCGTTTTAGCCGTAGTATTTGGACTGCTTGCCATACTCTCCTGAGGAGTAGGGCCTGCCCAGTATTCCACGCCAATGTCAGTGGCCACCCGCTGGGTGCCCATGTAGTAGTGCTTTGACTTGCGGTCCGCGTTGCTAAAGGCCGTAATGACGTAGTATGGGTTTACATATAGGGTATAGGGCTCGAGTGTCGTGACCGTATTGATGGTCTGGTCGTTGAGCTGAACGGTGGTCTGCGTTATGCTTGACTTCATGACGCGCTCACCCGCATGATCGTATACGTAGTGGTGTATACCTTGGGAATTCTGCACACCACAAAGCCATTGTTCCTGGCCCCAATAGAATGACGAGTGGTCAGGTCCCGTCATGTCTGTAATCTCAGAAATACTGCCAGAGGCATTGTAGACAAAGGACTTAGCATAGGGCGCTCCCGATGAACTTATCACATCTTCCAGCTGGTGCGGCTTGCTATTGCTGTAACGATATATCAGATCGTAGTTCATGTCTTGTGCGGTGGCAGTATAGACCTTGGCACTTGCGTTGGAGGTAGATACCTTATCTAAGATACCACCGGCCTTGTTATACGACGTCGAAACGGAGTACTGATTTCCTGCCGTACCCGCAAAACTGGTCGTGGCCAGTCCGAGGCGACCTAAATGGTCGTACTCAAATGCCGTCGTCTGCACATTCTCGCCCACGGAAACCAGACTTGTATGGATGCCACGCGTCATGTTCGAAATCATTCCGTTACCATTGTACGTGTACGCGCGGTCCATCAGCGAGACGTTGGTGGTTCCTCCGGCCACTTTGCCAAGGACCTCTGAGCCAAAGAGCGACTTGGTGTTGGCGCTGTAGGTGTAGTCGGTCTGCGTACCGTTGCCGTACGCGAGGGTTTTTATGTTGCCGTAACCGTCATACCTCACCGAAGAGACGATGTTTTGGGTCGGAAAGCCCGTCAAGCTGGATGCAATGGAGTAGAGTTCACCAAATCCCGTGTAGCCGTAACTCACCTGATCCCCATCGGGATACACCGCTCGTCGAATGCGCCCAAACGAGTCGTAGAGCTTGGTTGTGGTGTACGATCGATTGCCCACATTGGGAACGATAAAGTCCTTGGTCTCTACGCTCACGTTACCAAGCTCGTCGTACTTGAGGTGGTCGGTCTTGAATACATTGCCTGTGGCGTCCTCGCCTTGCGTGATTTTTATGACGCGGCCAATACCGTTCTTACCGGACCCTGAAGTGGCGTTGCCGTACTCATAGCGGATGTCGTAAAGATCATTGCCTGTAGACCCAGCAATAGTCTTGTTAACCAGTCGGTTAAAATCATAGTCCAGCGTAATGGCTCCATTTAACGCACGCGTAGCCTCATTGGTGATGCCAACCACGTTGCTCGCCTTGTCGTAGGCGGTTCCTGTGAGTCCGCGGTCGGGATGGTCTTCGCTGAGCAGACGTCCTGCCATGTCGTAGGTGTAGCTTGTGACCGCACCAAGGGGATCGGTAACCGTCAATAGCTCACCAAGGGGACTATAGGCAAAGGCGGTATTGCTTGCACCTGGCAGGTCATTAGGATCTGCTTGTATCGCTAGCACCTTGCGGCCATAGGTGTCTACATACTCCCTTGAAAGCATGTCCACACCAGAAATGCCGTAGGAGTTTGAAGCACCAGAAATCGTCTGGCCCATGAAGAACTGGTTGTTGCTTGGGTCCCAAGCGTATTGGAAATTAGTTGTGGTGTTTCCTCCACTGCCTACATTGATATCCACCCATTGCTCCGTGATCAACGGTCGATACATGTAGTCAAACATTGTTGTTTGACTTACTACGTGCCCGGCATTTTTAGATATGCTTGTAAACGGTATGTTGGATGGATCAATAAAGTCCGCCCGTGCCTTAACGGGGGTTCCAAACTGATCCTTTTCGGCGGTACCCGACACGTGTACGGCCGGAACATTCAGTGTACCCGATTCCTGTGAACGGTCTGTCTTGACTTGTAGTGCCTGCCCGAGTCCATCGACAAAAGTGGCCGTACGAACAAAACTCGTCATGGGTTGGGCAATAGGTATCGAAGTGTTTAGCGCACAACCGTCGCCGATGTACCGAATGCTGTCGAGCAAATTGGAGGTGTTGTGGTAGGTTACCGCCACACTTCCATTGCCAACGGTGTAGTTATACCGAATGGTAGGTCCACGCGATAGGTCCTTCAGTTCACGCGGCGCCCAAATCTCCGATAAGCGGTTGAATTGATCGTACACATACTGAATAGCATGACCATTTACCTCCGTCGTTCGTAGCACATTCCCTGTGCGGTAATCGTATTTATTGCACGTGTTTTCTCCAAAATGGTTGACAACCCCTTCAATGAACTGGTGATTGCTAGCGTCGTAGGTGAACTGTGAGAACGCGCGTTGTGAATTGCCATTTTGCGCGCCGGTGATCTTTGTGACGTTGCCGTACGTGTCATATTCAAGATTGGTTGTTGCCTTTTCAGTTGAGTTTAAGGTGACCGAAATCTCTGAAGGCGCCCGGCTCGCGTGCAACGACGCAACCGTGCTCTCACGTTTGAGGTTGGATGGAACCGTTGAATTCACATAGACGCTCTGCCTTTTCAAAACACCGGTCTGACCACTTGCGGATGCCGGAGGGAAGTAGTCCAAAAGCGCAATGCGGGCACCATTGTACGTGATACTAGGCAAGCGATCTTCATAGATTTCGATTCCTTGGGTAATCACTTTGCGGTGATGACTAGTTATTTGGCCACCATCTACACAGTGCTCATGGTATCCCTCTCCAATGCACGCTGTGTTAGGTGACTTCGGAATTATAATTGTGTCGTTTTCAAAACTTGGATCGGCACATTCAACGATATACAAATCATGGTCCGGATAATTCGGACTGTTGGTTATAATTGTGACGTTGGTATCACCGGAGCAATCGTTGACCTGGATGTTGGTAAGAACTCTCGTGATTATTTTGTGATCAACTAAAGTGGGAACCAGAGGTTGCGGTACAATGGGACCATAGTCTTTGAACAATATAACGTTACCGTACACATCGTACTGAAGGTCAACTTTCTGAGCATGAGTCAAGTTTCGCTCATCCTTGTCCGGAAAGGAGATTGACTCGATGCTTGTCACTGCATTAAATATGGACTGAGTTTCTGTAGACAAATCCCAATCTTGCTGCACGGCTCCAAAGTCAATTTGGTAATTTGTGGCTGGCTGATCCCTCTGCTGATTGACTCCGTAATGTTCGTAGAAGTATCGTTCGATATTCAATAGTGTTTTAGTCGTAGAATCAAGATCTATAAAATTTTCATTAAAGTATGTGGATTTCACCTTTACAAGACCGGCAACGGCACTGTGCTTTATAAATGCCTCCAAAGAAATCTCTTCTAAGCCAACATATTCGACAACTTCCGAGATAAATCGCTGATTTGAGCTTCCCGTCAGTGTTTGATTCTGGTGTACCGTTTCTACTCGGTTGAATCCTTGAAACTCCCGCTCACGAGGGTTGAACACGCCTCCATCGTATTTAAAGGTGTAACTAACCGCATCATCTCCGTCTAGATCTTCACCATTTAACGTCATGTCAAGACCATCATGAATAGTGACCTTGCCGAGAACATAGCGCCCAGAGCTCATGTGCCAAACAACTATGTCTTCTGCTTTGTCGGTTTTTACAATGGGTTTATCCGTCATGCCCTTTTGGCCGGCAATGAAATCGTAGTCAATATCAAAATGCCCACCGAGTGGATTGTGAACGCTTTTAAGCTTGTTGCAAAGACCTAGATCAGAGTAATAAACCTTTAAATCGCCATTGCCCATCATGTAAGAGACATCCACGGCGCCGTCGCCATTCATATCCCGGAATGAAGAGCTCAACCGAGTGTAGCCATAGTTAGCACTTGCCTCAGGTGAAACGATAAACTGGACTCCAAAAATGACCGGGCCAATACTGAATTTGCCGTTAGCGTTGGCGCCTAGGGTGTTACTTGAACCAATGGGGCTGAAGGAATTTGGGGTTGTTCCCAGGCTAGAGGCGGCTGAGTATTTTTTAAAGGATGTACCCGTGTTTAAATAAATGTGATACGAATTGAAGTTCGACTTGTTGTCAATGACCACGATGTCGAGCAATCCGTCACCATTTAAATCCACATTAAGCCTTTCAGGACTCTGACCATTTAAATTTATTCCCAAACCGGCCTTTATACTACTGTTCGTTTTGTTGTATTCGTATTCCAATTTTAGTACGTCACTCTCCAGCCCTAGCGAAAATGGACCGTTCTGAAGTGAAGTTTTGAAATCAATAAATAGGTTTCGATCCAAAAGACCATTTCCCGGAGCATTATTGGGCGTCACACCCATTGGGGCCTTGACCGCGGATTCAAAACGCTGCCCGTTATTCAACGCTAAGTTAGCAGCATCGCCAAGCACGAAATCTATTCGATCTTGCAGCCCATCACCATTAAAATCAACCAAGCTGTAGTCGCCGTGGGAATACCCTAAATCGCCACCGAGCTGATATTTAATGGTATACTTTGGTTTCTCATTGGAATATACTCCATTATAGGTTGTGCCCCCTGCATAGTTCATTGATTTAGAGAGATTCCCTACTCCGTTAAGAGTAGTTACATCCTTGTGACCGCCCATTAAATCGGTCAATTGTACACTTACATCTTGTGCATAAGGAGCCTTCACCACATCGGGATATTGGTCACCATTGAGGTCTACAAACATCTTTGGCGAATACGTGTGCAGTACCGTGCCGTCTTGAATATTGGCGGTAACCCCATACTTATTACTAATACTAGTTTGGTACGACAAGGAGTTGGAGACATTCTCATTCAAGGTGCCGTACGCGTCAAATGCTGAATTAAATGCTAAGTTCTGAGGTCTCTGATGCCCTTCGCCGAGGACTCCAGGGGAGACAAAACCATCATGAAATGCAGCGATATAACTGTTCGCAAATGACCACCTATCTCGCGCCACAACAGTATTTAGCGTGCCCGTTTGATATTTTCGAAGGGCCGTTGAGTACTCTCCTCGTGTAGGATTCAATAAGAAGTAGCGGTTGCTATTTACGTCTAATTGCTTAGCTAAATCCTCCAAGGATGCTTGATCAGCATTGAAGTTGTCTACGTCAATGAAGGACATACTGTCGATTGCCGAATGCAAATCTGCTGTATCAATAGCGTTAAACTCCTCTCCAATATGTGCTCGCCATGCAAATTGCCCCCAATGCTTAAATGGTTGATAACCTTCAGAAAGATGGTTTTGATAGAAAATATTCTTTTTTAAGCTGTTCCCGCTATAGTTAGCCTGAACGGTGTTGCCAGAATTTTTAATGGTGATGGCATTCAAGTGAGAATGGATGTACTGAGCTAGTTCCCCTGCATTAGGACCCTTTATTGAGAATTCGATGTGCACAGTACTCAATCCTTGGCTGCTTAACGCACTACCAAGAAAAGAAACCGATGAATTGCCATTGTAACTCGTAGGATTCAGAAGTATTCCTGGTGTCAACTCATAACCCACTGTTCTATATTCTATCGTATGCCCTGAACTTTTCTTGGTAATCTCAATGGCCTTTTCTGCGAGCGTTTTATTGCCACTCTTAGTGGTCATATAGGCAATGAGTTTGTCGCCAAAACTGAGGTTCTGCAGCAAACTGTTCAGATCCGCCTGATTTACTGTAATATCTGCGAACGACTCAACGCTAAGGTTGGTGCCCGAATATTCCTGCGAACCCTCATTGGCTAATAACTGATTGTACACAACCTTATCAACTATAGGAAATTGACGCACCGCTAAATCAGGGCAGTTAGGGTTCGTAACCTTTAGTATTGGGCGCCATTGAAGTTCTTGCCACCTGATGTTGGAACTTGACATGACTTCAAAAGAAAGTAGAATTTGAGAATTAGAGGCTACGAAACTGAGTCCCCCTTTTTGCCCAATAAACGGTGCACTTGCACCGTTTTCGTCGTAAAATGAGGTGGGTAACGCACTACTGCCTTCCGCCATGATGCTGACATAGCGCTTTTGGTCGATCACATCGCCTGTTAACTCGTCAAGCTCCGTCTGGCGGATTACAAAATGAAGGTCCGCTGTTGCGGTGTAATTGGTTGGAGCACCGAGTTCAATTTCAATTTCATCATCTGCATTAACCAATACGGTTGACGGCGAAGTCACCAAAAAAGCGTCCGCATATGAAGAGTTAAAATAATTATTACCAGCGCCATCGGTAATAGTCGCGCCCGCACTGTAGGTTACTACCGGGTTCCAATTTATGAAATCATCAAAGCCATCAACATTATAATGTGTTCTAAACATCAGGATGTCTCCCGCAGACACATTAATATTCGACTTGGTTATGTTTGGACCACTTGTGGGTGATATGATCGTGAAGGGGACTTCAAAACCTCCATTTTTTTGAACGGCTACTTTTGCCGTGCCTAGAGCCCCGGCCGCACAAGACGCGATTCCGCTAATACTGACCATGCCGCTTTTGGGAGCCTTCCAGTATCGCACAATCTCAATTGGCTCACTAGTGTTGGTAGATCGTGAAGAAACAACAGGCTGACCCTTTAGAACCGGATTTAATGTGTTTTCGCTACTGGAAACAAAGTTCAACGCACCGTCATTGGTCATCCGACCGAACAGCACCTTGACATTGTCATCACCTTGTTCAAGAATATCTAATACCCCATCTGAATTGTAATCAATTAGCGACCGCTCTGAAGTCGTGCTCGAGTTGTCCCAACTAAGGCCGGAATATCCAATCTTTCCAGACCAATCTAATATCAATCTATTGGATTGACTTTGTGAGGCAAAGCTACTCCGATATCTAATGGGCGTGAATTCTCCAAATGTTAATTCGTTAGCACCGAGAAGGATTCCTGGTCGGTACATCTTTGTGCCAGAGGCAAATTCCATGAGAATGTCGGGCAACCCATCTCCATTGACGTCCAGCATTTGATGCTTGGTGGTTGAGATATTCGCACCCCGATTGTACTGGAGACCAATGGAGTAGTCATGTAAAAATTTTAACCAAGCAGGGGTCATCGCATTAATTGGAACGTAACCCACTCCAACTCTTGCACCCCCTGACCACCCTACTGAAGTGGACGAATTGATTACCGAAGGAGGAATGGTACCTCTTACAGCTCGACCTAACCAGTCATCCATTTCACTAGGAATGGTGCCCGCATCGGAATTACGATGGTCAATGTCGATGGTCTTTTCGGTATACGTGAGGTCATTAGAGCCGTAGTAATCAAAGGTGTGTCCGTAAAACTTCTCAGATCCAGCGCCCGACTGATGCCATTCACTTACTCCCGCCAATTTAGTCTTATTAAAGTATCCATCCTGTAAATCAAGCTTATAGCGCTTAACCTCCTGGTTGTCGTATTTAATAACTATGTCTGTGAGCTTGCGGTCATCGACCAGTTTTAATCCTTTATTCATCGAAATGCGATCATCAACGCGGCCATTGGCGGTCACAAACTCCACGGTGTATTTGCCCGGAGTATACCCGGATTGGCCAACGAATCCCGTGTACGTTACTTTTGATAGCCACATGGCCGTGCCGTCTTCAAATATACCGGCGGGATAATTAGAGAACTTGGAGTAGGAATAGTCGATCGCATTGCCCCACTTATCCACAACCCTAGATAAAAACCACTGAGTAATATTAGCACCAGCCTTTAGCTCAGACTGGACGTCTGCAGTTTGCCCATCCTTCGTTCCGTAATAGTACTTGGTTTGGTTGGCGTCCGTTACGACCCAGAAGTAATTCTCAGGAGAATTTCCATATCTAACAATCGTTCGGTAACTTCCTTGGGTTCTGGTGAAAAAATTCTGCGGCCCCGACACACGTAAAACCGGATCATAGTTATTACCGCTGACCTTAGGCCTGTTTGCTTTGCGACCATCCTGTCCGTGAAGGCTTTGACCGTCAAGTGTGTATACTTCACTTTCAACTTCCGCATCAAACGTCGGCACGCCCCATCGGGTGTCGACGCTGATGCTCTGCACGGGTATGCTCCATCCATACCCGCACCAACTTTCCGCACCTGACGAAGAGTAGTTCAGTGCCAATTGCGGCGTCATTCCCTGACGGCCCGCCGGAATACTCAACGGATACGAGATGTTGGCGTCTCCCTGCTGGTTGGCGGTCGGAGGTTGGATTAGCGTGATGCCTTCGGCCGGACTCTTGGGCTCAAGGTCTGAAATGGCCGTTGGCATGAAGGCCGATGCTTCGGGCATCTCTGGGGTCTTGATCAAGGCGGCGAAGTAGTCTGTGCCGCCGGGCACCTCCGCTTCCAACGAAAATACGGCGTGGTCCACCGCATGCACGCGCGCTTCCTTCCAGCTCCGGCTCGGGTAGTCAAAGTACATGACGCGGGCCTCGCGTAGCTTGCTCACCCCCAAAGTGCGGTTCACGCCTATTCGCACCCGAACGAGTTCCTTGCGGTCAAGGCTGCGGTAGGCGGTGGCGCCACGGGTAACGTTGGTCAAACTCACCGGAATGGCGGCCGTTTGTCCGCGGTCAAGCGCAAAGGCCATTCCCGCATTCACCTCCAACACCGAGAAGTCGGCACTCGATGCACTGCTCAGGACCAGTTCCCGGCTCGCCGCCTTGTTGCTGGGCCGCACTTCCACGCGGTTCACCGAGGTTTGCAGGCTGCTGGTGGCTGAAAAAAGCAAGGTATTGGTGCCCTCCCGCAGAAGTTCTTTGGCGATCACGACCTCCTGACCTGCCACCGGCAGGTAGTGTTCACCGTTGACGGTGATGCCCAATGTTCCACCCTGAGCGCTAAAGCGCACCGCAACATTTTGGGTTGGGTCTGAAGACAAGTCAAACCGGTAGACGTCGTCGTTGGGTTTGTTTAGGGCATCTTCGGGATGGTTGTTGAGGTAGGCCACATGCTCATCGAGTAATTGGACTTCAAAAGCTTCCGAGACTGGGGCGCTGAGCTCGTTTTTCCTAAAGGCCGCGAACGATTCCGCTCTGGGGGTGGTCTTGGGGCTTGACGAGCGCTCCAAGTTCATAGGCTTATTCCAAGGTTGTTCAACCACTACCCTGACTGTTGCCATCAAATCGGGCATCATCATGACAAAGGCAATTGTAAAGGCGGCGCAGCGGTCAATGATAAGCTTAGTACGGTTCATTTCTTTCGTAATTGAGGTCAATGGGGGATTTCTTTAGTGGCCTGCCACCAGTAGTTTTTGGCTGTAGATGATTCCATTTTGAATCACCACGACGGTATGAAGCCCTGGGCTGGTGCCTACCAGCTCCACGGACATTTGATCCGTGTATGCAAGTACTTGCTTCATTTCAAGTTTGCCCACACCGTCATTCAACATAACGGTAACCGGATTGCCACTCGGTAGGCCGCTGATGACAAGTTTCGAGACTTGGCCAACCAAAACAGGGTTGGGGATTAACTCCAGGTTTGGGCGTTTAACCATCGGATCCTTTGCCCCCGATTCGTCCACGTGAATAATTCGTTCCGAGACCACCTGGCCATCTTTGTCCAGCAACCACACCTGGTACTGCCCCTTGTCCATAAAGGTGGAGAATGTCTGCCCAGGTAGGGTCTGCTCAACGGTCAATCCGGAATTTAGGTGGAGGTATTTAAGCTTCAATCCACCCAAACCACTTGAGTTATCTACCGTGAGCTCATTGGCGACCGTGGTAATGGTTATCTCGTCGCAGGGATCACCCTTGATGTCTGTGAAGAAGTAGTGCATTCCGTTTTGAATGCTGGCCAGCGGAACCCGAAACGTCACCTTGGGTGTACTGCTAATCTTTGGCACCCAGATGTAGGTCGAACCGTCGGTCAACCAGACCGAGTCAGAAACGCTTCCTTTCACAGGTGGATCGACACTTACATACATGTAAAGAGCCGCACTCGCCCAATTCATGGGCTTGAGCTTCCAGTTGCCCAGCGGATTGGATCCGTCGCGCAGGCAACGCAGGTAGGTGGACATGGATTCCGGAACGCGTTCGCTCATGATCAGGAATGCTCCTTCATTGATGGAAACATTGGGCATCACTCCTTGGGGTACGGCTCCGTTGAGACTTAGGCGGATGTACGATCCGTGCGACGCCATGGTTTGGGATTGGTAAAAGTCCTCGTTGGAAGATCTGCCAAGTCCCAAAACGCGCAAGTCGTACATCTTGTCGGTTTTAAAATCCCAGTACCGTGAACTATCGGCAGCCCAGTAGTCCCTCCAAATGGGATCGGTCACCCCGGTGATGGACACGGAATATTTGATTGCTAGGTAGGAGTTGACCTTTTTGATGTCCGCGCGGTTGTTGAGGCGGGGGTAGTAAATGAGCTCGGCGACAGAAAAGAGTGTGGAGTCGACGATGTGGAGCTCCGGAATGACGCTAGTCTTAAATCGCGGCGAGCGCTGCATTGAAAGGGTCAGGATCTTGGGCTGGCCGTCGCTGAAGTCCAGAGCTGTATTGCTCGTTCCGTGCGTTAACTGGTTGTCGTAAAGCACGATGTCGCCCAATTCCATGAACTGAGCGCCATTTGAAGTAGTGAAATTGGGCTTGAGCACCAAGAATAGGGTGGTTGCACCCTGCATAGGCGGAATATTGCTGTCGGCTTGCTGACGGAGCTTGAGCAGGTTAATGGAGTGGTAGTTGGCGAAGAAATCGCTTGAGTCGCCTTGCCGCGACCACAACGCGGACCCTTGGACTCCGCCCGGTGCGACGGGCGACTGAGCCTTCATGTGGAAAATGTTCAGCGCCAGGGCTGAAAAAACAACAACTAATCGGGCTGAATAGGCGGCTCGGCACATATGAAGTGGGTTAGGTCAATTCCAAGGGGCAAGTTGATGAAATTTTTTAATACTAATAATGATAGAAAAGTATCATGTTGATTAAAAATTTATGTCGTATGACAACCAGAGTAAAATTCAACACGCTCCGATGAAGACACTACCAAGCTCTAAGAGAACTTGGTCAAGGGCCCTAGCGACTCGATCTTCGGCTATAATGGCGTAACGTAACATGTTACGTTACGCCCCTTTTAGGCCGATTTTTGACTTAGCTATTTTTTCAAACGTCTTATAATCAATTACATAAATACTGTAATAGATCGTAACGTCGTGTTACGGAACGGCCGAAACGTAACATGTATGTTACGTTTTTTCCGTAGGTTCTTTTGACCTAAGTTGGAACAGTGTTGAAAATCTAGAGCTGTCCATTGAAATAATGCTTCATGGATCCCATTTTATACTATTTACAACACGACCACGTCTCAAAAATTACAGATGGCCGCGGCGATTTGAAGAAAATTCATCCCGAGGCCCTAGGATTCAGTGAAACATATTGCATCGCCAAGAAATTTGACCAAATTCTGTAGACAAAAAACGAACGACGACGGAAAAACGACCGAAAAACACACGAGTTTTTTCTAATAAATGCCAAGATGCAGTAAAAATGCATGAAAAAGGCCTAATGCCGATGAATTTCGAATGAATTCCGCATAAATTGATTCGATTAACACATCAGGAGTGCTTGTTTCGTTTCTCATTCGTCTACATTAGTGTGAATGCACGCCCCTTTGTGACTATCCAGATAGCCTACTATGGAAAAGTCACCTTGCCAGGTTGTTCTTCATGGGCCAGACGATTTCTGGTGCTTCAAACTCCTACGGCATTTCTGGTGTGGACATGCTTTCAAGGGAGTATGTAGACACCTATGGCCGCAAGGTGCTAGCGATACAAGC
>JACCDJ011028706.1_pt1 | contig 13365 bp, 19 predicted proteins | sample 7444481 | NCBI WGS metagenome assembly JACCDJ01 (sample SAMN15323435, study PRJNA562643) | freshwater metagenome | isolation source: river surface water | place: USA:Blue River Watershed | collected 2017-08-15 | reverse complement strand
CTTGATAGCGATGACCTTCATTAGCCGAAGACCACGCCCTCCCCGTTGCTGAAGACGATTTGGGCCATGGCATCGTCATGTACGCCATCAGGTTCGTATTCCTGCATGAGGATGTTATCGAGCCTGTCTTCGTCAGGGTTGGGCTTGGACAGGTAGTCCAGATACCTCAGGTAAGCGTCCACCTTGGTGGGCAGGAACTTATCCTTGGTAGTCTCGACGTACTTGACCCACTCCTCGACTGCGAGGGCAGGAGTGACCTTGGTCCACTTCGACTTGTAGCCTTCGCAGTTGAGTCTGCCTTCAACGACCCAGTCCTTGATGGCTGGCTTGCCACTGGCAGTCTCACTGCAATCTGGGCCAGCGAAGGCGGCGTCGAGGAAGCCACCCTTGGAGAGCGACTTGACTTCGAACCACGCAGGGTTGAGTCCAGTTTCGAAGGCACCATTGATGACACTTGCGATGGCGTTAGTGACCTTGATGTTGTTGATGTCTATTTCGTATTTCATGTGTGTGTTTGGTTGGAGATTAGTTCTTGAGGTAGAGCGTCATGACCTTGTTCTTGCCCCTGTAGGTTCTTTCCTTCCTCAGGACAATTTCGAAGACCCTGTCGTCGATGGATTCGACGCTGTACTTACCGCTGGACATCTTAGTGAGAGCCTCCTTGATTTTCTGGGCTCCGTATTCGTCCGTAGGTTCGTAGTAGTCGCCTCCGCATCCGCATCTGCACTGGTTGCCGTTGCCGATGTACAGGTTTTCTACCTGTTCGAAAGCAAAGTCATGGACCTTGGTGCCGTGGATTGGCGTATGTTTGATGGTGTATTTCATGTGTGTGTTTGGTTGGTTAGAATTGGTTGATGCCCACGTGCCCAGCACAGGCTGGAGTGATGGTCTTGGCCCCGCCGTTGTGGACGAGGGACGCATCCTTGACTTTCCTTTCGATGAAGGAGTCTAGGACCGAGAGAAACTGCGAGGAGACTCTCTTGCCGTTGTAGGCCTTGACCATTGCCTTTACGGCAGAGGGTTTGATGTATTTGTATTTAGCCATGTTTGGTGGTTTTCTTTTTGGAAGCGTTATGCTGGTTGATTGCTCCGTCGATGCTGATGTCGTCCTTGATGGCGTAGTAGACGTCCCACTCTTTGGAAACCAGTTCCTTGAGGATGGTGACTACCGCTTTCTTGGCGACGGGCCCGAGGGCTTGATTGTCGATGCACTCACCAAGCGTTTTGATGGCGTTGGTGATTTCTTCGTGACTGTTGCTGTATTTACTCATGTGTGTGTTTGGTTGGGAAAGTGAATCGAGGCCCAGTGATGACGGCTGGCTTACGTCCCTGCCACATACCCCTATGTGCGGGAACCTCAAAGTGACGCACTAAGACTGGACAACTTAGGCCTAAGCCAGTTCTCGCCGAATTCGGCGTCATACCTTTCTAAGTGCGGGCTCTTGCGAGCCAAAGTGATGCCCCCGAAGGGGCTGGCATTTACCAGAGGAGGCCGATGGTCACGCAGAGGGCGATAAGAAACGCCGTGTCGAGAACCAGAGCGACGACCCACAGGGTGCCGATTTGTTGCTTGTTCATGTTGTGGTTTGGTTATGCCCTTTCGGGCGGGTGAAGGTGAGGCTCGGCTATGCTAGACCGACTTACGCCTTGGAGATACAACCACGTCTCTCTTCAGGACCTCATAAAGGTTGCCTCCGATGGAGGCGTTTTGGCCACCCGAAGGTGTTAGCCAAGGACAGTTTCTTAGACCGCCCTAATTGGTTAGGCGTGGGTGATAGGATGGCCCTATCTTCTTACCTCTTTGCACTGTCAGAGGCCCAGACCTGTTGTACTCATGTGTGGTGAGATGGTGATTCAGGAGAGATTCGAACTCTCATTGTCGGGTTCGTAGCCCGAAGTCCTATCCATTGGACGACCGAATCGTAGATGTTTATTACATGAACTATTGATTTGAAAGAGCGAGGCTGGCCTTCGTCAAGCAGGTCCACAGAACGGGGACCTCTCAACTGCTGTGGGTTACACAGTGGCCAACACCAACGACCATGCAACTTACTTCACCCCATGCAACCACCAATCTGTTGTTTTTACGTAAGTCGCTGATAACCAACGAAATAAAGTATCAAATTTTTACCAAATTTACCCTAATTTGAGGCCTGTTTGGGCCCATGTAGGGCATGGAACGGATGGTATTGTACTCCACGTGCTCAGTGCACGTGTCATGGAAATGTTCGTCAGCATTTACGTATGCAGATTCCAATGACTTGAACGTGCTGTATTTGTTTTTCTCATACAGGCACATGAGCGTGTGCCAATAGACCAAGTTACCTCTGTCATACACTACGTGGTGCGACCAGTCGCTTGGGTCTTGCACTATGTCCACCATTGCGTGGTCATACCATTCTCTCGGCTCCAGCACCGCAACTGCTATGCCCTCTTGCTCGACGTACGCATCAATGAGTTCACCAACGACTCGCTCAGGCATCTTGAACTTGCTCTTCTTTTTCTTGGCCATGCATCAATGTGTGTGCATCGTACGTGCACAGGGCAACATGAGACTTGGATACGAGATGAACATCATCCTAGGAGGCATCTCCATTGTGGAGTCTGGGAACAACGACATGGCGGTTGGTGACAGGAAGCATCTGGATGGCCCAGCCCTTGGCCGCTTCCAGATACACCAGAGTGCTTGGACTGACATCGACAAGATGCGTAGGGCCAAGTGCCTGCCTGTTCATCCCTATCATGACGCACACAAGGCCAGCGTAGCACGTGCATACGCCCACACGCTGGTTGACGCCATCATCGAGCAGTTTATCAAGTCGCATTCGGCCAAGCCAGCACCAGCACTCATCTACGCATGCTATTCGCTCGGGCCATCTGTCGTGCCCAAGATACGCAACATGGCTGGGCTCAAGATTGTGGGCACTGGCGAATACTCGCTCATCGTATGCAACAACATGGAGGCAACCCTTTGGGGCATCGGCTACACAACCAGCCTCTCCCGACGTAAGGCTAAGCAGGCAGACAGATACGAGAAGATGGTGCTTGCCCATTACATCAGTATGCGTGACTTGGGCATACCACTTATCCAATGAGCGACAGAGCCAAGTTCGACCTAGACCTACAGTACGGCCAAGCAGGTGAGAAGTGGTTGGCATGGCTAGGCACTGACCAAGCCAAGGTAGAGGTGAAGACCGAACGTGATACTTGGGCCACCACAGGCAACGCCGTGTTCGAGTACAGATGCCGTGGCAAGGCTTCAGGCATCGCCGTCACTACGTCTGACTTCTGGGTGCACAACTTCATGCTAGGTGGGAAGCATTGCATGACCATGGTATGGCCTACCGAAGACTTGAAGACGTTCCTCAGGATGTGCCATTCGACCACTGGGCTTCATGGCTCACGTAAGGTATCAGGTGGTGATGATGATGCCTCAGAGGTCATCCTAGTGCCCATCCAAGCCCTTTGGAGGATTAGTTGCCACTCCTTGCCTATGTCGGTCAATCAGAGCCGTCCTAGCCAATCCTAGACCCCAAGGATGACGTAATCAGGTTAGGCTGATTTAACGCGTCGCATAGGGCACTGGTAATACCTAACAAAGCATACCCCATGTCAATACCCCAACTGGTATCATGACTGGTTTGACCTACATTCTCCTTAACCATGACCTAATTGCCCCAGATTGAGGAGCAACTAGACATAATTCATGTTGTGCGAAATCGAATCCGACGTCTATTGGTCAGGATTCAAGGGGGGGAGGGGGGTCGATGGGCGGCAGGTCGCTGGCTCCGAACGGGTTAGGAGACTTATCCTTTTCGCTCAAAAAGGAATGCTTTGGATTTTTAGACCAATCCAGAAAAGCCTGAGTAGAATCTGGCCTTTCAACCACCACTTCAGCGTCAATAGCCTGTTCTTTAGCCTTTCTGAGGGCCTCACCACGTTCCGTAAGTAGTTTATTGATAGTATCATGCGAAATGCTGAAGCGGTGTTCTACGACGCTTTGGGGCTGGTCCTGTAGGGTCTGAATCTTGTCGATGGCGATACCCATGGCGATGGGAATCTGGGAGACGTGCAGGTTGTCCAGTTCGTCCACCAACTTGCGTGAAGCCTGTTGCACGAAGTTCTTCAGGTTGCGGACAGTGGTGGCCTTGAACTCGTCCTGAAGGCCCGTGGACTCAGGCATCGAGCGTTTGACCGCCATGACGTTGTTGGGCGACATTTTGGTCTCCTTGGCGATTTCGAGGATTGGCTTACCCTCCCTCAAGAGGGCCTCTGCCTTGTCTTTACGCTCCTTGGGCACCTTTGATGCTTTGTGCTGGGATGAGGGATTGGTGCTTAGGCGTTCGTTATCCATGATTGACTCGTATGTGCCATTCAACCACCTGTCAACCATGGCCGAACTTAACGAGAATGTACCTGATTACTTCGAGAAGCGTTTCATGGTGGACCTTGAGCCCATCAGAACCACCCACCAGTCCGACCTACGCATCCTCCGAACCAAGGACGGACGTCAGTTCATTGGCAAGACTTCCAAATCTGAGGTTGTCCGATGGATGTCCGAGTTTGCCGCCCGTGCCGAGAAGCATGTCCCTGATAGTCCTTACGAGGGCCCCTTGGAACTCACCCTGTACTTCGGCTTTCCACTGATTAAGTCCGACAAGGGCAAGGACTCCCCGATGACCACCAAGCCCGATTTCGACAATCTGGCCAAATCCATGGTCGATACCCTGACTAAGTTGAAGTTCTGGGGGGACGACTCGCAGGTGGTTTTTGGCAAGGTAATGAAATTCCGCACCAAGTTGCCATTTGTCGGCGTCTGGGTTAAACCCTGCAAATTCATCGACTCCGAATACTGCGAACAAATCCGCAAGCACCTCAATGAGAGAATCTGACCTAGTACGACTGTATGGCCTCCCCAAGGAGGAACTGCGTGAATACCGCCTGACCCTTGTCCGTGGCGAAGACTGGGACAAGGAGAAGGTGGGCGATAAGCCCGAGAAACTGTGTCCTGTAATTTTTTCCCCTTCGGGGAAGGCTAAGGTTCTCGAGAAATTCGGCGTTAAGGAGGCCAAGCCAGCCGAAATCGACCCAACCACCTTCAAAGCGAAGGTGGTTAGGTGTGACTTCCCGAATCGCCGCCTGATGACCGCCCTCATTGAAGGTAAGGGAACTCCCATTACAGTGCAGACGTACGACTCCCGCCTGTTCTACCGAGGTGCCGAGATTGTCGTGCAGATGAAAGGCTCTGCATTTTTCTGCTCGCAAAGACCGCTGTCCGCACAGAGACTCTTCAGCACCTCTACTAAATCCAAACCAAATGAAGTACAAGAATGAGAAGCCCGAAGGCTCCAAGGGCACCAAAGATGCCTACGACAAGAATGAATACCGCTCCAAAGGTAAAAAGCCCCAGAGGGGCGGCAAGCGTTGCTAAATTTCGCCTGAAATAAAAAACACCCCAATACCCCAATGAGAGAAATCGAAAAAAAGACGTCGGATAAAATCCGTGAGTTTATTGAACGTGTCGGAAGAGGCATGAAGAATGCCGAAGCAAACGCCTCTGGCTCTATCGGAAGAGCCGCCAACAAGATGGCCTCTGGCGTCGAGTCGATGGCCCAGCGTCTCAAGTCCAAGCCCACGGAGGCCAATCGCCCCTCCTACACTCAGGAGGACATGGACAAGGCACTCCAAATCTGGAAAGAGCAGGGCATGGGCAAGATTGGCAACAAGCCCAAGGGCGACAAGTACATGGAAAAGCCGAATCCTGAAAAGTACATGGAGAAGCCGAGTGGCGACCACTACATGAACAAGCCCCATTCGATGGGTGGCAAGATGGGTAAGTACGAATTTTTTGGCCAGTTTAATGACGGGAAGGTACCCCAAAACTATGTCATGAAGAGGGGTTACAGCGAAGGCGAAAAGAACCTTGGTCGAACCATTATCGGCACTGGCTATGCTGGCGGAGTCACTGGAGAGGCCATTAACTATGCCATGGATGAAAATGAGGCCGAAAGAAAAAAGCGTTCTGAGTCCAGCAACTTCATGAGCAAGGAAATCACTTCCCAGAAGGATGCTCACAATTCTTGGACTAAGAGAAAATACGGAAATCAGTAATCATGGCCGACCAAGCAAAAAAGAAAGCCTCTGATGCCCTGTCTAAATACGTAGACTGGCTTAGCGACCTTCGCAGGAGGGAGCATCCTACTGCTGGCGGCTACGGGACTGGAACGGCAGGGAATGCACACATTACTCATGCGAAGCGTCTAGAAGAGGCGAAGGAAAAACTGAGACTGGACGTAAGAGGTGGCGAGTACGTCAAAGGCCTGAAACAAGCCAATGATGAGATGTCTGCTTCAATTGCTGATTCTCTTCATAGAAGACGAAAACTCAGCGACGCTAAGGACGCCACCTACAACGACAATTACTTTAACGAGTCTCACCCAGACTTGGAGGGAAGGCGTAGTATGCTCGATAAAGGCATGGCCGCCGCAGATGCTAGAATCGCAAATGCCGAGGCCGAAAGGGCCAAAAAGCACACAGCACTCAATAAGGGATACCTCCCAGACGTCGAGAAAGCCGACAAACTTAGAAGTAAGGCTGACAAACTCAACAAGGAGGGCGGCTGGCTTAACGCCGAGCAGGTAAAGAAAATTGCAGGCGACCTCAAGAACGCCAAGCCGATTGGCTCAGCGACAGCCGATAGAATCCTCGACGAGGGTGCCGACCATGCCAGACTCCAATCGAGAAAGGAAGGCACGATTGCGGCCACTACCATTCTTGGTGCTGGTGCCGCAGGCGGTGCTGGTGCCGCCTACCGCTCTTCTTGGAGCCAGAAGAAGGACGCTGAACGTAAGTAAACCAATAAAGACATGGCGGAAGACGACAAATACGTTCCGTCAGGTGGGAACAAGTTACTAGACCCTTCTTACATCAAGGGTGTGGTGAGGAGCAGTACTGAAAGCAGTGTTGCTTCACATTCCCGTTTTTTGGAAGAAGAGAACAAGAAGTTCAGCGACTTGGCCAAGCAGGGCTTGGAGAACCAGAGAAGAATTGCAGATTTCAACGCCGACCAAGACGCATCTAGGGCTGGTCTTTTGAACAAAAGGCTAGTCCCAGAGGGCTATGAAATCGGAGATGGCGGAGTCCTCAGGAATAAGGGCTACAATCAGACAAAGGGTTACCTAGCCAAGGAAACCACCAAGATGCAGAGGGCCCACATAACCGAAAGGACGTGGGGCAAATACAACAGGGGCGAGACGACGGACATGTACGGCAACAAGCCGTCAAAGAAGTCCGACATCAACGCCTCCATGTCCCCTAATTTTGGAAAACTTAACGGAGGTCCGCTCCTTAAGGAAACACTTGGGGCTGATTTTGCTGGAATCATGGGGTGGATTGGAAGATTCCCTCCCAACGTTTGCGGTCCTGCCTTGGTCATGGCATTTTCCAACAAAGGCGGATACATTCAGAGCAACGTCCAAGAGGCCTCTAACAACGGAAGGCCGATTAAAGTCACCGACAGTTGGGCGTAATGGCTTTTGAAAAAGAAACAGTATGCGGGATTGAATTAACAAAGCACCCCGTAATAAAAATGCCGACCGAGTCCGAGATTCTGGACTTGGCTCAGGAACTCGGCCCAGACGCATTGACTGAAATCCTCAAGCGTCGTGAGGAAAAGATTAAGGCAGAACAAAACGACCCATACAGGCACGGCTACGAGCCAGAAAGTTGGGCCGAGGCTGACAAACTGCTGATGAAGGGCAACGAGTTGCTCATCATGGGCGGAAACAGAGCGGGTAAGACCGAATACGCCGCCAAGCGTGTCATGCAGTTGTTGTGCTCTAGGCCTGAAAGCCGTGTATGGTGCCTACACACCACTTCCCAGACTTCCATCCAGATGCAACAGGCGGTCATCTGGAAGTACATGCCCCCAGAATTTAAGAACGCCAAGAAGACCAAGGTCACGAACATCCAGTATTCGCAAAAGAACGGGTTTTCCGACGCAACGTTCGTCCTTCCGAACCGCTCTCAAATCTTCTTCATGAACTATGGTCAGGAGAAGAAGGTCATCGAAGGTGGCGAGCCAGACTTCATCTGGTGCGACGAACTTGTGCCTCAGGACTGGATTGAGACGCTTCGCTACCGACTAGTCACCCGCTCTGGTAAGATGATTCTTACCTTCACGCCCATCACTGGATTCACTCCCGTCGTCAAAGACTACGTCGCTGGCTCTAGGATTAAAAAGACGCTCTTTGCAGACCTCCTTCCAGATACCCAAAATGTCCCAAGCATCCCCAAGGGGCACATGCCCTACGTTGCAGAGTGTAGCAAGGGTTCTGCCAATGTAATCTGGTTTCATTCAATCCTCAATAAGTACTCCCCGTTCGAACAAATCAAGTTAGCACTTAGGGGAAGAGGCCCTTACGAAGTCAAGATTCGTGCCTACGGGTGGGCAGAATCCCTTTCTGGCTCTCAATTCCCGAGATTCGGAGAACCCAACATCATCCCAGAGGAACTGGTACCAGAGGAGGGCACCAACTACATGGCCGTAGACCCTGCTGGGGCCAGAAACTGGTTCATGCTTTGGATGCGTGTGCTCCCAGACGGCTCCAAGTTCATCTACAGGGAGTGGCCAGACATCAGCATGGGCGAATGGGCCATGGCTGGAGAAAAGCATGACGGCAAGGCTGGCCCAGCCCAAAGGCAGGGTGCTGGAATGGGCCTCGAAGAAATCAAGAAGCACATCTTGGACCTCGAAAACGGGGAGGTAATCGCAGACAGGTACATAGACCCACGTGCTGGCGGAACAACTGTTATCCAGAAAGAGGGCGGTACGACCTTGATTAACCTGCTGGACGAGGGTGAAAACCCGATGTTCTTTACCCCTGCCGCTGGTCTTAGGCTGGAAGAGGGAGTATCAATCATCAATGACTGGTTTGCCTATGACCCGAATCAGGAAATCTCGATGGTCAACCTGCCAAAACTTTTCATCTCCGAGAAATGCCACAACTTAATCTGGTGCCTGAGAGAGTGGACTGGGCTGGACGCCGAAAAGGGTGCCAGCAAGGACCCGATTGACGCACTTAGATACCTTGCCGTCATGGACCCCATGTATGGCGGTTCCGAAACCTACAAGGCAATCGGAGGAGGCTCTTACTAAAATGCTCCCTAAAGAAACACCCCCGCTACTCAGGCTTGCGGATGCCTCACGCATCTTCAACCTATCCAAATCCACCCTCCTCAGACTGAGGAACAAGGGTGCCATCAAGACTTTTAAGACCCTCGGAGGACAGCACATGTTCTTCAGGGACGAAATCCTAAATTACATCGAGAAAAACACCAATGAACTTCAAAAGCCCGACTCCTCACGCTGATAAACTGGCGTATCACGCAGAGAAGCCAGACATCGAACTTCTCCTCACCGAGTACCAGCGTTCTGCGTTCCACGGCACCATGGTGTCGAAGATGAACTATGCGGACGACATCAGGCTCACCAGATGGACTGGGCAGACGGACGACGGCAAGAAGCACTCATGGGCACGACCCGACGGCGACCCAGCCTTCCCCTTTGAAGGTGCCTCTGACGTACGCATCAGGCTCGTCGATAGGCTAATTAACGACCAGAAAGCCCTCCTCCTTACTGCATACAAGGGTTGCACCCTCAAGGTCGGTGGTACCGAAATCACGGATACCATGTCTGCCGCCTCCGCTACCACCCTTATGCGTTGGATGGTTGAGACTAAGATTAAGAACGAACTTCACAAGGAAGCCGAACTGGCGGCTGACTACGCCCTGACGTATGGATGGACTGTGGTTCAGGTAACGTGGGAGCAACAGATGGGCACCAGAATCAACAGCATGAAACTGGATGAACTTCAGAACATGGCTCTGGTTGAAAAGCAAGAGGGCAACATCAACGGCGGCGAGGGCACGTTCACGAAACTGTTCAACGCCATCGTTGACCCAGCAAAGGAAGAATACGCACTCGCACTCCTCAAGGATGTCATGCCCCAGATGAAGCAGAGGGACATGAAGAAGTTCGTCAAAGGCATGCGTGAGAATGGAATCGGGGAGATTCCTGAAATCTTTGTCCAAAAGAACCTTCCGCACGTCGAGGCACTTAAGCCTTTTGACGAGGTTTGCTTCCCTCCTGAGACGGCTGACCTACAAAAAGCCCGTGTCATCTTCCGCAGACAGTACATGACCGAAGTTGAACTTCGCTCAACGGCCAAGGTTGCTGGATGGAACAACGAATGGGTAGAGAAGGCCGTCAACAGCATGGGCAATCACTACTACTTCAATGACCCCAACCTGATTCCTACCACCACCATGCTCAATTCAAACATCGAAAGAGGCAACAACCTCATCGAGGTGGTATGGGCTTACTACAGGCAGTTGGATGCAAATGACGTTCCAGCAATCTACTACACTGTCTTCAACCCGCATTGCGGTTCAGACATGTACGCCAAGCAGGACATTCTGAACTATGCCCACGGGGAATACCCCTTCGTCGAATACAGACGTGAAAGAAACAGAAGGGCCGTAGCGGAATCCAGAGGCATCCCCGAAATCAACAAGACCGAGCAGGACGAAGTTAAGGCCCAGCACGACGCAATCAGGGACAGAACCGCATTTGAGGTCTTGCCGCCAGTAAAGGTAGTCAAGCGTATCGGTGCCCTGAACAGAATCGCACCAGCACAAGTGCTCCCCGTGTCCAGCAAGGATGACTACACTTGGCTCGAATCTCCCAGAAGTGACGCTGGTATGGCGTTTCAGGTGATTCAGCAGGTCGAGCAAAACCTAGGCAACTACTACGGATTTGCCGTCGGCGAACTAATTGACCCCCAGAAGGTCCAAATGCTGAAGCAACTTCAAGTTGATGGATGGCTTATGTTCTGGAACAGGGTCTACACCCAGATGTTCTCGCTCAGCCTCCAGTTCATGTCGGAGGAGGAAATCATCAGAATCACTGGTAGCCCCCTGAAGCAGGGTATGCAGGACATTCACAGCCAATTCGACTTCAATGTGCGTTTTGACGTGCGTGACACGGACCCTGAATTCGTCCAAAAGAAACTGGAAGCCATCATTAAGACTGTCGTGCCTCTGGACAGCGGTGGCATCATCGACAGAAACAAGTTGGTAAAACTCGTCATCGAGTCTATCAGCCCCGATGCGGCCAGAGAATTGGTCATCGACCAAGCCACGGCCTCGCAGAAACTGTACAAGGACGTCGTCAGCGACATCGGCATGATGATGCTTGGCAATGAAGCCCTGTACACCGAGATGGACCCAGCCGCTTCCAGCAAGTTGCAGTTTGCTCAGGACATCATCCAGAAGAATCCCAAGGCCCAACAGGCACTACAGAGCGATAAAATCTTCCAGATTCTGTTCCAGAACTACACCAAACAGTTGCAGTTCTCCATCGACCAAGAAAAGAACAAGCAGATTGGGCGAATTGGAGTATCCCCTGCTTCCGAGGAAATTCAGAAGGAATTCGGGGAGGTTCAGGCGGAGCAACAGGCCCAGCCAGCCCCTCAGCAGACCCAGAATACCACAATTAACGTAAATACCCCCGTCGTATGATGACAGAAGAGCGTAAGAAAATCGTCAAAGGTTTCCAATTCAGGACTGGGGAGGGCGAGGACCTCTACAAGTCCGTGTTGGTTGTCTGTGACTTGGCCCTTCAAATTGAGATGTCTAAGGTCATGTCGCCAAATACTGTTGGAGAGGCCAGAATCCATTCAGCAGGAAGGCTTGATGCAATCAATGACATGCTCCTTGAGATACAAAGACTCAGGGAAGAGGCCAAATCGGACCTGCCTTAAGAGAAAAGCGACTCAAAGCGTGGTCTAGGGACGGCCACGCTTGCTGGCCATTCAAAAAGGGTGTCAACTTCCAACGCTTCTGGGAGCACTAAACCCTGACTATGGAAGAAAACACCAATCAGCAAAACGCTGACCTCGAACTTGGGACCGAGGTTAATACCCCCATGCCAGAAAATAACTCCGAGGTTACACCCGACTCCTCGGCTAACGGAAAACTCGCTGATTTTTTCATGCGAGCCTTATCTGACGGGCAGATGAAGACGGAGAGTGGAGACTCCGAAAACAAAGAATCCGAAGCAGAGGCTGAAAATACCGAGGTCCAACAGGCCGAGGAACCCCAAGCCGAAGCGACCACCGAGGCGGAAACCGACGAGGTTCGTTCGGACGATGACGGCACTCCCAAGGGAGTCCAGAAACGTCTTAACAAACTGACGGCCCTTCGGCGTGAAGCAGAGGAACGTGCAAAGAAACTCGAAGACGAACTCGAGTCGCTCAAGCGTCAACAGGCCACCCCAGTCAAACCCGCTACAAATAACCCTTATGCGGAGTTAGATTCTGAGGAAAAAATCAAGGCCGAGTACGAGCGACAGAGGAAGATTCGACTGTTCTGCGAACGCTTCCCAGATGGTTACTACGACAATGAGAGTGAGGAAAGAAACGTTTCGAAGGAGGAGATTGCCAAGGCGAAAGTCACGGCACTCAGAGCCATCGAAGAGTTCCTTCCCCAGCAGGCTCAGTACATTCAGACGTCCAGAGATTTCAGGAATCTGGCTCGCAAAGAGTTCCCTTGGCTCGATGACCCCACGGATGCCCGTGCGTCTACCGCCAAGAAGTTCATCGATGCCGTGCCCGAAATCAAGAAGTTCCCCGACTACGAACTGTATGCGGCCCAGTTGGCATTAGGCATGGTTTCGTACAATGCCCAAAAGAAGAACGCACGTAATTTCGTCCAGACTCCCACTGTCCAAGTCCAGCCCACTCAGACTTCCTCGGCACCTAGACCCACCATGCGTGTGGACGAAGTGAAGGCGAAGGAGAGCGTGGACCGCTTCCGCCGCTCAGGTTCAGTCGATGACTTAGCCGAAGTGTTTAAGAGTAAGTTCATCTAATCCTAAAAAACTATCATGGCTTCCCTATTCGAAAGACAGTTCCAGAATCAGCGTCCCCTTCAGGGTGCTAGAGTCGGTATCAGAGAAGAACTCTCTGACCTCATCGCCAACGTCGATGCCAAGGACACGCCCATCACCTCGATGGCAAAGCGTGGTTCTAAACCCGGAAATACGACGTTCAGATGGCAGGTTGACCGCCACCCCGACCCCTCCATCGAACTCGGCGTTCTCGATGGTGCTGACGTTGACCCCACCTCCCCCGCCACCAACCCTGCCTTCAAGCAGTACACCCTCGGCTACAGAGAAGAAGTGGAAAACAACATCCACATGTTCCGCAGAGCCGTCCACGTGTCCAACCTGACGCAGGACATCCTCAACATCGCTGGTGTTAAGGACGAACTCAGCCGCCAGTTGTCCAAGGCCACCATCGACCT
>JACCDJ010320504.1_pt1 | contig 13365 bp, 10 predicted proteins | sample 7444481 | NCBI WGS metagenome assembly JACCDJ01 (sample SAMN15323435, study PRJNA562643) | freshwater metagenome | isolation source: river surface water | place: USA:Blue River Watershed | collected 2017-08-15 | reverse complement strand
TTTGCCACCGAACAGATTGACCAACAGCGCGAAGACTTCAAGCGCTTGGGTGTGTTGGGCGATTGGGAGCGTCCCTATCGCACCATGGACTTTGCCAACGAGGCCGGCGAAATTCGCGCCTTCAAACGCGTCATCGAACGAGGCTTTGTGTACCGCGGTTTGAAGCCTGTTTATTGGTGCTTCGATTGTGGTTCTTCATTGGCCGAATTTGAAATCGAATACGCTGACAAAAAGAGCGACACATTGGATGTGGCTTTTGAAGCGGCCGACCCTGCGGCATTGGCCAAGGCCTTTGGTTTGCAAGCATTGCCGGCTCAGTCGCCTTCAGCCTTTGCTGTCATTTGGACCACCACCGCTTGGACCTTGCCCGCCAACCAAGCCCTTAATGTCAACCCTGAATTGGTTTACGCCTTGGTGAGCACCGCCAAAGGTTTGTTGGTCTTGGCCGAGTCATTGGTGGAGAAATGTTTAGAGCGTTACAAGCTCGAAGGCCACGTGGTGGCCACCACCAACGGCGACAAACTGGGCGGCTTGAATTTCAAGCACCCCTTGTACGATGTGCATGAAGGCTACAAACGCTTCTCACCCGTGTATGTGGCCGACTATGTCAGTGCACAAGACGGCACCGGCATTGTTCACTCTGCGCCAGCTTATGGTGTGGATGACTTTAACTCTTGCGTGGCCAATGGCATGGCCTACGACGACATACTGAATCCTGTTCAAGGCAACGGCAGTTATGCCGACGACCTGCCCCTGTTTGGCGGCATGAACATTTGGAAGGCATGCCCTCGCATCATTGAAGTTTTGGGCGAGAGCCATCGCCTCATGGCCACCTATGGCATCACGCACAGCTACCCTCATTGCTGGCGCCACAAAACACCCGTGATTTATCGCGCTGCTGCGCAGTGGTTTGTGCGCATGGACGAAGGTCCTGGCGTGTTCACCAAAGACAAAGCACCCAAAACTTTGCGTCAGTTGGCACTGGACGCCATTGACCAAACCAACTTCTATCCAGAAAACGGCAAGACACGTTTGCGCGACATGATTGCCAACCGCCCTGACTGGTGTATTTCTCGTCAGCGCAGCTGGGGCGTGCCTGTGCCCTTCTTCTTGCACAAAGACTCGGGTGAGTTGCATCCCCGCACCATGGAAATTTTGGATCAAGCCGCCAACATTGTGGAAAAAGGCGGCATTGAAGCTTGGAGCCGCGTGACAGTAGAAGAAATTTTGGGTGCGGCCGATGCGCCCAACTACACGAAAAGCACCGACATTTTGGAAGTGTGGTTTGACTCAGGCTCTACCTTCCAACACGTGCTGCGCGGTAGCCACAAAGACGCTTATGATCGCAACCCCTTCCACGAGGAAGGCCCCGAAGCCGACTTGTATTTGGAAGGTCACGACCAACACCGCGGCTGGTTCCACAGCTCTTTGTTGCTCGGTTGTGCGCTGTACGATCGCGCGCCTTACCGTGGTTTGTTAACCCACGGATTTGCCACCGACGGCCAAGGCCGCAAGATGAGCAAGAGCTTGGGCAATGTGGTCATCCCTCAAGAGATCAGCGACAAAATGGGCGCAGAAATTGTGCGCTTGTGGGTGGCCTCAACAGACTACTCGGGTGACCTGAACATCGACGACAAAATTTTGGCGCGTGTGGTGGATGCGTATCGCCGCATTCGCAACACCCTGCGTTTCTTGCTGGCCAATGTAAGCGACTTCGACCCCACCCAAGATACTGTGGCCGATGCCGACTTGTTGGAAATCGATCGCTTTGCATTGAGCCGTGCAGCGCAGTTGCAAGCCGACATCTTGGCGCACTTCAAGGTTTACGAATTCCACCCTGTGGTGTCTAAGTTGCAGGTGTATTGCTCGGAAGATTTGGGCGCGTTTTATTTGGACGTCTTGAAAGACCGCCTCTACACCAGCGCACCCAAATCATTGGCGCGGCGCTCTGCACAAACAGTGCTTTACCGCATTACGCACGCCATGCTGCGCTTGATGGCGCCTTTCTTGAGCTTTACGGCAGAGGAAGCCTGGCAAACCTTTGGCAGTTCAGAATCCATCTTTATGGAAACCTACAGCGATTTGGGTACGCCCAATGAAGCGCTGTTGGCCAAGTGGGCTCGCATTCGGGAAATTCGCGATCAGGTCAACAAAGACATTGAAGCCTTGCGCGCCGATGGCAAAGTGGGTGCCTCTTTGCAGGCCGCAGTGACTTTGCAAGCAGCACCAGAAGACCATGCTTTGTTGGCCAGTTTGGGCAACGACTTGAAGTTTGTGTTCATCACTTCTCAACTTAATTTGGAAGCCGGCCAGAGCTTGGTTGCCAAAGTGGCTGTGAGCAACGACACCAAGTGCGAACGCTGCTGGCATTACGCCCCTGATGTGGGTGTGAATCCTGCACACCCCACCCTGTGTGGTCGATGCGACAGCAATTTGCATGGTGAAGGCGAGAAGCGTTTGTTCGCTTAATTTAGATGGCTAAAAACAAAGGCGCTTTCAAGTCTGGGGCGGGCGTTTGGCTCTGGTTGGGCATTGCGCTCATCACGCTTTTGTTAGACCAACTGACCAAAATTGCTGTCGTGGGCGCCTTCCAATTGGGCGAGACTTTGCCCATCACGTCTTACTTCAATTTGGTGCGTGTTCACAACCCAGGTGCAGCGTTTTCATTTTTGGCCGATGCAGGCGGCTGGCAGCGATGGTTCTTTACAGGACTGGGCATTGTGGCTGCATGTGTCATGGTTTACCTGTTGAAAATGCACACAGGCCAGACCTTGTTTTGTCTGGCCTTGTCCCTATTGCTAGGTGGTGCAGTTGGCAATGTGATTGATCGCTTGCTATACAGCCATGTCATTGATTTCTTGGATTTCTATTACGGCACGTGGCATTTTCCAGCTTTCAATGTGGCCGATAGCGCCATTTCGGTAGGTGCTGTATTGCTGATCTTGGATGAGTTGCTGCGCGTGCGACGCGCTCGATAAAGACCACTGTGCATGAATGCAAAAAGGCATCCGAGGATGCTTTTTTTGATGCAATTCGTGCTTACAAAGTAAGGATGGTGCAACCAGTTGTTTTGCGCGCTTCCAAAGCTTTGTGGGCTTCTTGAACTTGTGCCAATGGGAAAGTCTGGTCAATGTTAATTTTGACTTTGCCACTTTGTACCACTGCAAACAAATCGTCGGCCATGGCTTGCGTGCTTTCGCGCGTGGTGATGTGGCTGAACAAGGTTTGACGTGTGACGTACAAGGAGCCTTTGACGCCCAACACGCCTGGCGCAAAGGGCGGCACGGGGCCAGATGCATTGCCAAAAGTAGCCATCAAACCGAAGGGGCGCAAGCAATCCAATGATTTTTCCCAAGTGTCTTTGCCAACGGAGTCGTAGACAACTTTCAAACCTTTGCCACCTGTAATTTCCTTGACGCGTGCCAAGAAATCTTCGGAGCTGTAGTTGATGCAATATTCGGCACCGTTGGCAAGGGCCAGTTGGCACTTGGCATCTGAACCCGCTGTACCAATCATGCGAAAGCCCAAGGCCTTGCCCCATTGGCAAGCAATCAGGCCAACGCCACCCGCAGCAGCATGGAACAACACGTGGTCGCCGGCTTGCAAACCTTCAGCGGGGCGTGTCTTCATTAGCAGGTATTGGGCTGTCAGGCCCTTCAGCATCATGGCGGCGCCAGTTTCAAAAGAGATGTCGTCGGGCAATTTACAAACGCACTTGGCAGGCATGACGCGCTCTTCGCAGTAGCTGCCTGGGGGCTGGCTGGCGTAGGCAGCACGGTCGCCCACCTTGAGGTGCGTCACGCCCTCGCCCACAGCTTCCACAATGCCAGAGGCCTCCATGCCCAATTTGAGGGGCATAGGCAAAGCGTACAAACCACTGCGCTGGTACACGTCAATGAAATTGAGGCCAATGGCTTTGTGACGAATGCGAATTTCACCGGGGCCAGGTTGGCCCACTGTGACATCCACCAATTTGAGTTGTTCTGGACCACCGTGTTGGTCAATTTGGACTGCTAAGCTCATGTATGTCTCCGAAAGATAATCGTCAATAAAAATCAGTACAAGCTCGACTTTGCCACGAAATGCGTTGCCCTGCGTGACAGTCACGTTATTACGATGGGGTTAAAGTCGCCCGCATGACACAAAAACTCTCTCTGGGCACGGCCTTGATGCTGACTGTGCCCCCACTGCTATGGGCAGGCAATGCGGTGGTTGGCAGATTGGTCAGCGATTTGGTTCCACCCATTACGCTGAATTTTTTGCGCTGGTTAATTGCTTTCTTCATTTTGTTGCCCCTGGCAGCCAAACTGCTCAAACCCACCAGCCCCTTGTGGCCGTCATGGCGACGCTTTGCCCTCTTGAGTTTGTTGGGCGTCGGCTGTTACAACGCCCTTCAATACTTGGCATTGCAAACTTCTACACCGCTCAATGTGACTTTGGTGGCAGGCAGCACGCCCGTTTTCATGCTGGTCATTGGCGCGGTATTTTTCAAGACACCCGTCAGAGCTGCGCAGTGGACAGGCGCTGCGCTTTCTATTGCGGGGGTGATGGTTGTGTTGTCTAGGGGCGATATTCAACAACTCATGCAAGTCAGCTTTGTGGTGGGCGACCTCTACATCTTGTTGGCCACTTTCTGTTGGGCGCTTTACAGCTGGCTCTTGAGTCAGCGCAACGAGCCCGAAGAAATTCGCAACAATTGGGCCTTGTTTTTGATGGCGCAAGTGATCTTTGGTTTGGGCTGGGCCGGTATGTTCACAGGCGCTGAATGGGCACTCACAGACGCACACATCGTCTGGGGACCCCCCCTCTTTTTGGCCTTGGCCTTTGTGTCGGTAGGACCTGCAGTCTTGGCCTACCGTTGCTGGGGTTTGGGCGTGCAAACAGCAGGGCCTGCGGTGGCCGGATTTTTTTCCAACCTCACGCCGCTGTTTGCAGCCATCATGTCCAGCGTGTTCTTGGGCGATTTGCCCAAGGTTTATCACGCCTTGGCTTTTGGACTGATTGTGAGCGGCATTGTGGTGTCATCTCGCCGCTCAGGCTGACGTCAATCAGTAGGTGCCTGGGTATGCACCGCCATCCGTCAACAAGTTTTGTCCAGTAATGTAGGACGCTTGCTGACTGCAAATGAAGGCACACAAGGCACCAAACTCTTGTGGTGTGCCGTATCTGCCTGAAGGTATCAAAGCTTGTTGCTGAGCACGAACTTCTGCCACGGTTTTGCCTGATTTTTGCGCTGTGGCTTCTACCGTGGTGCGAATGCGGTCAGTGTCAAACTTGCCAGGCAAGATGTTGTTGATGGTGACGCCCTGCGCTGCAATTTTGGTTCGGGCAACACCCGCGACAAAACCTGTTAAGCCACTTCTTGCGCCATTGGACAGGCCCAAAATATCGATGGGTGATTTGACCGAACTGGAAGTGATGTTGACGATGCGCCCAAAGCCGCGCGCCGCCATGCCATCCACAGTGGCCTTGATCAGCTCAATGGGCGTGAGCATGTTGGCGTCCATCGCTTTGATCCAAGCTTCGCGGTCCCAGTTGCGGAAATCGCCAGGGGGCGGACCACCTGCATTGGTCACCACAATGTCAAAGTCTTTGCCGGGACCACCGGGTGCCGAAAACAAGGCTGTGCGACCTGCCTCGGTGGTGATGTCAGCGGCCACCCCAATGAGGGTGACTCCGGGCGCTTCTTTTTGCAAATCTGCCACTGACTGATTCAGCGCTTCAGCACCGCGCGCCACCATGACGACATTGACACCTTCCAATGCCAATGCGCGCGCGCAACCCCAACCCAGGCCCTTGCTAGCGCCGCCGACCAATGCCCATTTGCCTTTGATACCTAAGTCCATGTTGACTCCTCCAAAATTGAAAATGAAATGTACAAAATTATTCGAGCACTTTGGGTGTTTGCGTGACCCAAAAGACCCCACCCAAAACCAAGGCGGTTCCCGCCAAAATCCAAATTGTGAACGGTTCGTTCAAAAAGAAAACACCCATCGTCAGCGTTGACATCGGGCCAATCATGCCAACTTGCGAAGTAAGGCCAGCACCAATGCGTTCAATGGCCATCATGATCATTAAGACAGGCAAAACGGTGCAGGCTGTGGCATTCAAAATTGAAAGCCCAATGACTTCAGACGGAACATAAAGTGCAGAGATGGGTTTGAGCAATACAAACTGCAAAATACAAAAGAAACATGCCACGGTGGTTGCCAAACCTGCCAATCGCAATGACCCCAAACGCTGCACCAACTGTCCGCTGTAACTCAAATAAATGGCATAGGTGACAGCACTCAAAAATACCAACGTTGCACCCAGAAACACATTGTCGCCGACCAACGAAATTTCGTGACCAAACACCAACAAGACGCCGCTGTAACTGACCGCCATGGCAACGCCTTGTCTGTACGTGATTTCTCTTTTGTACAAGAACCACCCCAGTATCAAAACCAAAGTGGGATTGAGATACAAAATTAATCGCTCAAACGATGCGCTGATGTATTGAAGCCCTAAAAAATCGAGGTAGCTTGAAAGGTAATAACCAGAAAAACCCAAGCCCAGCACACCCCACACATCGCGCCTTGTTAGCGGAGCTTGGCCGCGTCCGGCCCACCAAGCTAACAACAAGAAAAAAGGCATGGCAAACAGCATGCGAAACATCAACAAGGTGATGCTATCGACGCCATATTGGTATGCCAGTTTGACAATGATGGCCTTGCCACTGAACGCAATGGCGCCTGCCGCAGCCAGCAGCAAACCTGATGTAAATCGAGAGGCTTGAATGGATGTCAAAAGCCTGCTGCCAAACCATCACGCCTTGGATCTGATGCGGCCACATAGCCTTCCACTTTGGGGTTGCCCATGCGCCAGATAAATTGACCTGCACCAAAGTCTTGATAAGAGTCGTTGATGACTTCTAACTCGTGGCCCAAATCATTCAAGCCTTGCACCGTGTTGGCGTCCATATTGGCTTCTGCATTGATGGACATACCCTCGTTGTAGCGCCAGCGTGGTGCGTCGCAAGCGGTTTGTGGATTTTGTCCGTAGTCAAGCATGCGAACCAAGGTTTGCATGTGACCTTGTGGTTGCATATTGCCGCCCATCACGCCGTAGCTCATGACGGGCTGACCGTTTTGCGTGAGGAAAGCTGGAATGATGGTTTGGAATGGCCGCTTGCCTGGTGCCACCAAGTTGGCGGGGTTCAAGCCCTTTGGATCGGTGCTGAAACCGAAGCCCCTGTTTTGCAAACTGATGCCATAACTTGGCTCGACAACACCAGAACCAAAGCCCATGTAATTGCTTTGAATGAAGCTGACCATCATGCCGTTTTCATCGGCTGCCGTGAGGTAAATCGTGCCGCCTTTGACAGGATTGCCTGCATAGAAGTTTTGCGCTTTCTTCATGTCAATGAGGTTTGCGCGGCTTTTTAAATAAGCAGGGTCAAGCATTTGAGCGGACGTGACTTCCATGTGCTTGGGGTCTGCCACATAACGGTACACGTCTGCAAAAGCCAGCTTCATGGCTTCAATTTGCAAATGTTGAGACTCAACCCCATCGACCTTCATGCTGGCCAAATCGAAGTTTTCCAAAATGCCCAAAGCAATCAAGGCCGCGATGCCTTGCCCATTGGGTGGAATTTCATGGAGGGTGTAGCCGCGATAGTTTTGGGCAATCGGCTCGACCCATTCTGCTTGGTAGTTGGCCAAGTCTTTCAAGGTCATGGCACCACCATGTTGATCAGAAAAACGCACCAAGGCTTCTGCAATTTCGCCTTCATAAAAGGCGCGGCCTTTGGTCTGAGCAATGGCCCTTAAACCTTTGGCGGCTGCCTTGAACTGAAACAACTCACCCACATTGGGAGCGCGGCCCCAAGGTAGAAAACTTTCGGCAAAGCCGGGCAAGGACTGAAGCAAAGGCGTGGCTGCTGCCCACTTCTGCTGAACCACCACGGGCACCAAATAACCACGTTCAGCAATTTCAATGGCGGGCGCCATCAGGTCGGCAAATGGCAATTTACCAAAGCGCTCACTCATGGTTGCCCAGGCACTGACTGCGCCAGGCACGGTCACCGAATCCCAACCCCGTTTGGGTGGATTGACGGCATCACTGCCATATTTGCGATGGAAATAATCGGGCGTCCAGGCTTGCGGTGCGGGACCAGAGGCATTCAAGCCATGCAACTTTTGGCCATCCCACAAAATACAAAAAGCATCGGACCCCAAGCCGTTGCTGACGGGTTCTGTGATTGTCATGGCGGCCGCTGCGGCAATGGCAGCATCAACTGCATTGCCGCCTTGCTGCATCATTCTGAGACCCGCTTGTGCGGCCAAAGGATGAGAGGTGGACACAATGTTGCGTGCAAACACGGGCAAGCGCGCGGAGGAATAAGGGGTACTGAAATCAAAGGTCATGGCTTAGTCCAACGTAATTTTGCGTTCGCTGATGATTTTTTTCCATTTGGCAGACTCGGCTGACAACATGGTGGCAAACTGCATGGGCGAGGTCCCAATGGGTTCAATGCCCAAGCGAAGCAATTTGTCTTTGACTTCGGGATCGGCCAAGGCTTGCAGTGCCGCAGCATTGACGCGGTTCACAATTTCAGGACGAACACCGGCAGGCCCAAACAAACCAAACCACGTATTGGATTCGTAGCCTGGCAACACTTCAGCAATGGCAGGCAGGCCAGGCGCCATGCTGGTTCTTTGCGCTGAAGTAACGCCCAGTGCACGCAGCCTTCCTTCCTTGACATGCGGCAAGCCTGTGGGCAAAGAATCGAACAAAACATCGATCTTGCCGCTGATTAAATCGGGCATGGCCAACGCAGTGCCTTTGTAGGGAATGTGCACCACATACAAACCTGCCTGAGATTTAAACAACTCAGCTGTGAGTTGCACGATGGTGCCGTTGCCGCTAGATGCGTAGTTCAAACGACCAGGATTTTTCTTGGCGTAGTCAATCCACTCTTGAATGGTTTTGGCTGGTGAACTGTTGGGCACCAACATGATGCTGGGTGCATTGCCTACTTGCGCAATGGGTGTGAAATCACGCACCGCGTCGTATGGCATTTTGGGATTCAAGTTGGGGCCAATGGAGTGGGTGCTTGAGGTGGCCAACAACAATGTGTAGCCATCTGCAGGCGACTTGGCCACCAAGTCGGAGCCCAAGGTACCACCGGCGCCAGGTTTGTTTTCGACCACCACGGCTGAACCAATTTTTTCAGCCAATTTTTGGGACAGCGTGCGGGCAAAGATATCTGTGGCACCACCTGCAGGAAAAGGCACAACCAATCGAATGGGTTTGGTGGGGTAGGCAATGCCTGTTGTCTGCGCGTTTGCAACCGCAGGTATGAGCGACAGAGCCATGGCCCCCATCAGGGCCAAGCTTGATGCTGTGAAAGTTGAGAGGCGTTGTTTCAGATTCATTTTGTACTGCTTGATGAAATTTAAAAACGTGTAAAGCCAATCATTGTGTCAGGAATTGGAAAGCCCTTAGTCACATTGGCGAACCAAATTGGGTGACCCATAAAAAACGGCACCCGAAGGTGCCGTTCACATGACGTGAGAGCTAGGCCATCAATCCTCGACGAAGGCTTCCTCGCGTTTGGATTTGACTGAAGGCAAGAGAACGATGATCAACAAAATTGCCGCTGCAGCCAGCAAACTGGCCGACAAACCACGGGTGACGAACACCGACCAATCACCCCGCGACAACAGGAGCGCACGACGTAAGTTTTCTTCCATCATGGGGCCTAAGATGAAGCCCAACAGCAATGGTGCAGGTTCCACTTTCAGCTTGATGAATGTGTAGCCAATCACACCAAAAGCGCCCACCATCCAAATGTCAAACGTGTTGTTGTTGGTGGAATAAACACCAATGGCACAGAACAACACAATGGCTGGGAATAACCAACGGTAGGGCACTGTCAACAACTTGATCCACATGCCAATGAGCGGCAGGTTCAAGATGATCAACATGGCATTACCAAGCCACATGGAGGCAATCAAACCCCAAAACAATTCAGGGTTGCTGGTCATCACTTGCGGACCTGGCTGAATGTTGTGAATGGTCATGGCACCCACCATCAAAGCCATCACCGCATTGGGAGGAATACCCAATGTGAGCAAGGGGATGAAAGAGGTTTGAGCACCCGCGTTGTTGGCGGCTTCAGGCGCTGCAACACCGCGAATATTGCCTTGACCAAACGGCACTTCACCTGGACGAAGTTTGGTTTTCTTCTCGATGGTGTAGGCTGCAAAAGCCGCCAACAAAGCACCGCCACCTGGCAAGATGCCGAGCAAAGAACCAATGGTTGTACCGCGCAAAACCGCTGGAACCAAATTGCGGAAGTCTTCCCCTGTAGGCAACAAACCAGTCACCTTGCCAGTAAAGACTTCTCTTTTGTCTTCCGGTTGAGACAAGTTAGCGATGATTTCACCGTAGCCGAACACACCCATGGCAATGGTAATGAAACCAATGCCGTCTGTGAGTTCAGGTATGTCAAAGCTGTAGCGGGCAACGCCCGAGTTGACGTCAGTACCAACCAAGCCGAGCAACAAGCCAAGCACAATCATGGCCACGGCTTTGATCAAGGAACCAGAAGCCAAAACAACAGCGCCAATTAGACCCAAAATCATGAGAGAGAAATACTCAGCAGGGCCAAACTTGAAAGCAACTTCGGTCAGTGGCGCAGCAAATGCGGCCAAAATCAAAGTTCCAACGCAACCCGCAAAGAAAGAGCCAAGGCCCGCAGCAGCCAAGGCTGGCCCCGCTCGCCCTTTTCGCGCCATTTGATAGCCATCAATGACCGTTACCACCGACGATGACTCACCAGGCAAGTTAACCAAAATTGCAGTGGTAGAACCGCCATATTGGGCACCATAGTAAATACCGGCCAACATGATGAGGGCCGCAATAGGCGGCAATGCGTAGGTTGCAGGCAAGAGCATGGCAATGGTTGCCACGGGTCCAATGCCTGGGAGTACGCCAATTAGCGTACCCAGTAAACAACCAATGAAAGCGTACATGAGGTTTTGCAAGGTGAAAGCCACCCCAAAACCCAGCGCCAAGTTATTGAACAATTCCATGAAATGACTCCTTAGCCGCTAATGAATGTGGGCCAAACGGGAAACTGCAACTTCAAAAGCATGATGAAAGCTGCGTAACTCATGACAGACAAAACGGTGCCCAGCACAATGACTTCTTTGAATTTGAATTGTTCACCTGCCATGCTGACGACAATGGTTGTTCCATAAATGGCAACAATGAGGCCCATCGCAGGCAAGCCAAATTTAGGCAGACCCCCAAGCAAAACACCGAACAACAAATTGCCTGCAATGATGAAAATCAAAGGCTTCCACGCAAAAGCGCCAACGGGATCGCCATCGGGCGTTTCAACCACCAAGGACTTGAACAAAATAATGGCGCCTAAGACAGCCAAGATGACGCCTAGTAGCAAAGGAAAGTAGCCAGGCCCCATTCGGGCACCAGTACCAATGGAATAACTTGTTGCTCCGTAAGCAAATGCCGCACCCACGACGGTGAACATCAGGCCAGAGAAAAAGTCTTTTTGACTTTTGATTTTCACAGGGACACTCCTCCAAAAAGTTTGGGATGCCGAATTGTGTGGCCAAAGGTGAGAATGTCGAATGTGGATTTCACCTACTGCAAGCCAGTTTAGACCTTTAAAACTTGGGTAAACCCTAGGTTTTGAAGGCGGTTATTTGGTCAATGGTTTAAAAACGCGCAACCATTTGGTGGCGGGCAAACCAAATCGGTTCTCGATGGCCTCGGCTTGCGCAAGCAAATCGGCTCGCTTGGGTCGAGTGGCTTGTCTTTGCGCCATGACCACTGTGTTGCCCTCTCGGGTGGGCTTGAAGGCCCACAGTGCGTCTTCACCAAAGGCCTCTGCCATCTTTGCAAGACTTTGGTCGTAGCTGGATGAACGGCCAAACAAATTGACAGTCATGGTGCCGTCCTCGGCCAGCAATGCGCGGCAATTTTGATAAAAGTCAACGCTGTCCAACACCGGCGCGGCTGCCTCGTGGTCATACAAATCGACATGCAAGATGTCGACCGTGCCTTGCCACTCATTGCTTTTTATTTCCTTGGCAGCATCCGCAATGATGACCCGCAATCGAGGCCCATCTTCGGGCAATTTGAACCATCCCCGGCACGCATGAAGAACGCCAGGATTCAACTCAATGGCGGTGCATGTCCAACGCAATTTTTTGTAACAAAATTTGGTGAGGCTGGCTGCACCCAAACCCAGTTGCATGGCGTGACGACCTGCCACAGAAGCAGATTTCAAAAACAGCAATCCCACCATCATGCGTTGAACATATTCCAGTTCAAGCTCAAAAGGCTCTTTGATTTTCATGGCGCCTTGAATCCAAGGCGTGCCCAAATGCAAGTACCGAGACTCGCCATCTTCAGAAAAATTGACCTCTGGGAGTTCAATGGTTTTATTTTTTTTGGCGGTCATGCAGTTTGAAATGTTTGAAGTTGGGGCAACACACGCAATGTATTCTGAACCGTGGTTTGTGCAATTACAGACAGCGATTCGTTTCTAAGCTGCGCCAAGACCTGTGCAATTTGGGGCAACTGAGATGGCTCGTTTCGGTTTTGAGGCATCAATGTTTGGCCTGATTCTCCCTCTGAATGGCGCTCAGATTGTGTGAGATACAGCCAATGTGGCGGGATATCAGGCGCATCGGTTTCCAACACAATGTTTGACAAAGGCAGCTGCGTGGCCAGGCGCCTAATTTGCAAGGCCCGATCGAAGGTCAATGTGCCACCAAAACCCAAGACAAAACCCAAGTCAATGAAAGCCTTCGCTTGTTGCAAACTGCCATTGAAGGCATGCGCAATACCACCCCGTATTTGAAAGCGACGCAAGCCACTCAACAATTGATCTGCCGATTTACGGACATGCAAAATCACAGGCAGTTTGTATTTTTCGGCCAGCTTCAATTGCGCATGGTAGAAAAATAATTGCTTTTTGCGCATCTCAGGCTCGCACAAACTGGGCACAAAGAAATCCAAACCAATCTCACCCACAGCAACCAACCTGGGGTCTGTGATGTATCCATCATCAGACACGCTCAAAGCTTTTTGAATGCAAGCTTCCAAGTGCAGCAGATCTTCCGGCTGCGCTTGGGGCACAAAGAGCGGGTGAATGCCCAATGCGTAAGGCTGAACAAATGACTTGGCCATGTCTTGAAGCGCCGCAAAGTCTTTGGCTTGAACCGCCGGCATGACACACCACTGCACGCCAGCTTCTTGCGCTCGTTTCAAAACTTCAGAACGGTCCGCCGAAAACTCTGGGGCATCCAAATGGCAATGGCTGTCGATCCACTGCGTCATCATGTC
>JACCDJ011404464.1_pt1 | contig 13374 bp, 24 predicted proteins | sample 7444481 | NCBI WGS metagenome assembly JACCDJ01 (sample SAMN15323435, study PRJNA562643) | freshwater metagenome | isolation source: river surface water | place: USA:Blue River Watershed | collected 2017-08-15 | reverse complement strand
ACTCAAAAAACAACAGTAAAATGAAACCTCCATCAAAAGTGGGGGTTTCTTTTTTTTAATAATGTCATATAATTATTATTGACCTTGTGGTTGAACCTCACCCGAACTTAGAGTCGGTTGAGTTGGATTAAACACCCAACGATGTGAGTTTCAAATAAACATAAAAATAAGGAAAATGAAAAACTACACAACAAAGGTGGCAGAGCCAACTGCCCACATTACTGTTAAGAAACAGCGTGTAAAACAAAACGGTAAGAATGTCTACTTAGACAACCACACAGAGTTTGAACTCGAACTCTATAATCCCACAAACACCAAACTTAAGGCGACCATTGAATTTGATGGTAAACTCATCTCTACCTCAGGTATTGTATTAAGACCTGGGGAGAGAGTATTCTTGGACCGATACTTGGATGTTGACCGAAAGTTTCTATACGAGACGTATGAGGTTACTGACACCAAACAAAATCGTGAGGCGATTGACAACAACGGATTGGTAAAAGTCAGGTTCTATGAAAAACAAGAGTGGCAAAATATTATTTTTGGCAATTCTAATACATATTTCACACAAAATTGGGGACTCAACAATAATGGGGGTAATCCTGTTACTTTTACAACAACAGGGATGAACAATGTTATTGGTGATGTAGGTAACACTTACAATGCTAGCAATGTTATTGAGACAGGTAGAGTTGAAATGGGTGATAAAAGTAATCAGGTATTTCAATCTGAATATGACACATATAATCCTTGGTCATCTTGGGAATCTGAATGGAAGATTATCCCAAAATCACAGGAGTTAAAAACATCCAAAGACTTGGTCCAAAAATGTTATAGTTGTAACACCAAGTTAAAATCAAATTGGAAGTTCTGTCCTGAGTGTGGAACACAGATGGTAAGAAACAAAACTGAGATTCATTATACACAGGCGGTTTCAGTAAGTATTAATGGTAAACATTATACTATGTCAACCTATAATGATACTTTGGACAATTTCTTAAAGAGATATGAGAATAAACTAATTTACATCAAATCAGATTCATTAACATCTGATTCGTTAAGAGCAATCGTTATCGATTAATAAATAAAATCACAAGGTCATTAAACCCTCACTAAAAAAAGTGGGGGTTTTTTTGTTTTAATTAAAAATAATTTATAATTTTGTAGTATGCAAACACGAGCGATTACAGGTATAGATTTTGAGAAGGGGTTGGTTACGGACCAATGGATTAACAAAGAGATAAGACCAAGAATGGTATGGGATGTGAAGGGTAAGAACGTATTTGAAAAATTATCCAACGTAAATTACAACCCGATGCTGTTTAATCTTTCAGATAGGAGTGTTCTATCTAAATCAGATTTTGTATTTCATTGTGATGATACGATGAGGTTTGAAGTGAAAAAATATCCTATGAGTAAATTCAAGTCGTGGATACTATATTCTGAACCATTCTTTAAGGTTTCAAGTGTTAAGGAGACACAGGTTGTGGATATTAACAAATACAATAAATTCACGGAAGAGTTCTATGAAAAACGTAAGGATATCTTAGACACAGTATTAACTGGCATTACCACAAGTAATTTGGGTATACGTTGTATTGATGGATTTATTCCACAGGAGAAGTTAGACTTTAAAGTTGTTAATCGAAAAGGATGGGCAGGTTATAATAGAATTTCTATTATGTGTAAAATGAAGTGATAGACAATCACATAAAATTGTTTTATACTTTCACTATGAGTATACTGCAATCCATAACCCATTCTGACCTATCGAATATCTTTGGTTCTAATCAGAGGAAGATGGACTTTCTCACGATGATGGTTGACCAATGGAATGTACCTACAAAGGTAACAAAAGGTAAGACAACCATAGACAAGAAGAAGGTGGGGAATGTAGATGACTACATCATATCACGGTGGGACTACAGTATATGTAAGATGAAGATTAGGGAGATGTTCGAAACAACGGACAAGTTCACAAGGGGGAGAGATGCAAAAGACACGTTTAATCTTATCAAGGAAGAATATCTAAGGAGGGGATTTACTGATTACAATTGGCCATTTGCAGCGATACAGTTCGATGACTATATTGTAAGAAACGCTGTGTACCCGACAATATCATACACACCAAACTTAAATGATTTAATAGATAAGACGGCAAGAGACGTGGAGAAGTTCACATTCTTAAAGTTGTTTAATACATTAAGAAACGACTACATAGAATACCTTATGTATATGGAGGATGAGGATATCATTCCAACGTTATCTCATCGTGGTGGGGTTGATTTCTATATTCACGGAATAGCATTTGACCAAAAGGTATCAAGGAGTGTTACAAACGAGTTTAAAGACAAACACGGAGATATGTGGAGGGAACAAGCAACCAACAATCCATTAGAAGTATGTGGGTTCCTTATGTCATTAGGAGATGAGGCACGGTTCACAAATGTACCAAGACTATTTGTTATAGATGTGGATGGTACGTATGATTTAGATGGTATAGAAGATAAGATAAGTAGTATTGATTTTGATTCACCCACAGAGGTTACATATACATACAAACACAAGACAACAGGAGATAAAGAATATACCTGTCCTGTATTATATCTGATGTTAACAAATTAATATAATGAAACCAATATACAGAGTAGTTAAACACACACTATACGAGAAGTGTGAGATTAAGAGAGAATATTACACCATTCAAAAACAGGTGAAGTTTTTAATGTGGGTATTATGGAGAGACATTACAGAAACAAATTGTGGTATGGGTGATTGTGTTAAATGTGCAATAACTTTTAGAACAGAGTCAGATGCAATAATCGCAATCAAACAATTAGATATGGGTAATATACCTGATGGATGGAGAGACGAAGTAACAAGAGTAATAAATTTTAATAAGAATAAGTAATGGACAATACAGTTCATTCACTCCTGTGGGTGAGGTTCGGGTAAACCCTCACACACCACACATTCGTTCACTCACTGATTATCCATTACCTGTTTATAGTAAACTATCCACTATAAACCTATCGTATCACCTTTAGTATATTTACGTATCATATCGTATCGTAATGACCATTACGGTAATCCACATTACTGAAAATTATTCCCCCCCTTTTAAAGTCCCCCCATTTTACTGTGACACAATTATGGTTATAGTATTACGGAAGTTAAGGATTATTACAGACAATAGACCTTCGGTCTAAATCACTATAATCCTCACCTGTCGTAAGTAGATTTTCCCTAAGACTAATCCATTACAAAAACCCCTCGTTACACTCGGGAATATACTATGGATTATATTATGTCCCACTTTTCCCCACCGAATTATGTGTCTATATTGTGGGGGGAATTATACCCCATATTATGTCCATACTGTCATCCTGACAGTCCTCGTTGAAGGAGACTACGTCTCTCCCGCGTCTACTCACCATTACTTCCTTTTTTAGCTGGACTTTACAACATATAAAAAATTACCTCTCACACTATCAGGAGGGGGGATTTTTTTAGGCTGGTCATATTGTCAGGTCCATTTTCACTACAAAATGTGGGGGAGAGTGGTAAGAAGTGGATACTCAAAATGGGGGAAAGGGATTGTGTCGTGTGTAACGAGCGACTGACATTTTGTCAAAATCAAGTTTTTGACCCAAAAGTTATCAACATTTTTCCCCCCTGACATACTGTCACCCCCAAAGTTATCAACAATATTTATGTGTTCCAATACTACACTTTATTGTACCTGTTAATAACTTTATGATTATGGACCATATATTCACACACACTATAACCCCCAACGACAATAAGTTAGTCTTAGAGTTACACGATAATGTGGGGGAGTTTATGGGGATAATGTATTATGAAAGAGCTAAGAAGACTTTCACTCATAAACCAATCTCTATGCAGAAGTGGGGGATGGTAGACTGTAAGATAGAAAGACTATATGAGAAGTACCCTGAGGTAGAACCATTAGATGTTCTCAGATGGGGGGACATTCTTATCACAAACTATGTCACCCATAGACTAATGACTAACCTATAAGATGGGGGGAACTATCCCCCACTATAAAGCACAGTGGAGTCTACTCGGTCCCACTCATTTACGAATGTTACAATACAAAGGTAGTGATAATATCTGACACTACAAAATCCCCCACCATAAAGTTATTAACAATCATATGTTCATAACTTCCTGACAGTATGACACAGGAAGGGGGGGATATAAAGTTATCCACAATTACCCCCCTATACTCCCCCCTGGCATAGGGGTGGGGGACCCCCCCTCCCCCCGTATCCCCCCCATATATGACATTTTGACAGTCAAAAGGGGGGACAATAACAAGTGTATAGGTTTGAAAAATTTTCTGGAAATTTTTGGGAAAAATCGGGTTATTTATGGTATATGGAAAAGATGATAAAAAAAGTCCTTAAGGAGTATGTTAACGAACAGGAAGTTTATAGTGATGATGCTATGACTATTGAGTTGTTGAGGAAGGCTAAAGAACATTTGAAAATTGCTAACAGGTATGTTGAGTCAGCTGCTCAGTACGCATTAAACTTGGATGGGGGTTCTGAGTTGGCAACTGAAATTATGGATATTAAGAAAGATATTGTTTATGGTTCTGTACCAGGGTTGGAACCTGATGAGTCATCTTGTAATATTGTTGGTAGAGTAACTGACATCATCAACCAATCAAAAGCCGATATATGAAATACATTATAAAAGAAAGTCAGTATGATTCTGCCATTTTGAAAATGGGTCAATCACTATTGGATAGTGTTGAATTACCTTACCCTCAATATTTTCCCAAAAGAACATTTATTGATAAAAACAAAGATGGGGAACATACCATTGTATTATCTCTTGATAAAGAGAATACTGATTGGGAAGAATTAACAGGTAAAGAAAGGGCCGATATATTATGGGACTCGTATGCTGAGGTATTTAAAATCGTACTTGAATTAAGACATATGTTCAATGACTCGTCCATAAAAGCAATTCCACTTGTCGATGTTGATGGTCAGTGGACAAGATACTAAATTGGGGGATTATGAAATACATTATTACTGAAGAACAAAACAAAGTTTATCTTGCTCTTAGAAGAAGACTTATTGGACTTCCTATTATCGCTAAAAAACTGATTGAATCAAGTTTCTATGATGATACTGATTTCTGTGCTCGTTTTGATTCATTTGATGAATTCTTGAAAAGTTATGTTGAAGATATAAGAAATGAATATTATGAAAATTACTATGAAAACAATAATAGGTTTCTTGATGACGATGCTCTCGATTTTATTTGGGAAGATAAGTTTGTTGAAATGTTAATGGACCAACTTGGGGATGAGTTAATAAAATTTTACAATGATAAAACGGAAGATTGTTAATTATGAAATACATTATAACTGAAGACCAAAAAAAGTTCTTACGTAGAATTGGAGCCGTTGAACAAGATATTGATTCGTTTATGGACCACACATATACATTCCTTCAAGGGACTGACAAAGTAACAAGACTTTATGACAAAAATGTTGAATCATTTATCGACTTGGTTGGGATGGGTCTTTCTTCAATGATTATGAGAGATTCCAATTTGGAGGGGGACGAAAGAATCATCGTAAGAAATAGACTTCAAAGATATATCACAACTGAGTATCGTGATAGAATCAAAGACTACTACCTTCAAAGAAATAAATCATATGATAACTTAAATGAAAGTTCTACTTTCCTTAGAAGAAGATTTACCAATGAAGATTTAAAATTGATTGTTGACTATGTTAAGGATATGATTGATGGAGGGGTAAGTGTTGAGTCCGCAACATATGATGGGATTATTAGGGACTTCATTAAAAACAAAAGGTTTTCTGATATAGATGAATTTGGAACTGAACAATCGTATTGGGATTCTTATTTGAAGTATGAAAAGGCTTTAGACAATTATGTCAAAACAAAATTAGGTTTAGATTGAGACAACCCCTCTTAACGGAGGGGTTTTTTGTTTATCTTTGTATTTATTAAATATGAAAGTAATTAAGCTCACCGAATCTGATTTAACTCAGATTGTCAAACGAGTGATTAAAGAAAATGATGGTAAAAATTCTTTAATAAAGTTAGTTAAAGAAAATGGTTGGCAAACCGCATCTAAATTTGTTGGTGGTATTGAGAACCTTAAAAGATTAGTGGGGATTGAAACTCCTATGGATTTTTTAAATATTTTTACTGATTTGGATGTTGCTCAAAGTGAAGAAGAACCTAATTTGACTCTTTTCCGTTATGAACAAGGGAATAATATGATGATTTATGATAGAAAAATTGACTATGTTTTCATCAATATCCCTAATATTTGGTCATTTTTGGAAGAAGATTTTGGACTTGACTATGATGAAGTTCAGGAAATTATGAAGGAGTGGTTGTCTGAGGTCTACAATTTAAGGGGGATAACACCAGAGTCGGACTTTGGTGAAAAACGGAGTTTTGTTGTCTGAAGTCTACAATAAAAATTAACCCCCATCTTTATAGGTGGGGTTTTTTATTTTACATTTTGCAAGGGTTTTACTTTACACTTTGCAAAACACGACCCCCCTTTTTATTTAGACCCCAATTTCGTTTCTGGAATTTCCGGAAAAATTTTTGAAAAATTGGTTATTAATTATTATCTTTGTCTTATGGAAAATAAGTATACATTTTTGGTTACGGTTACAGGTCGTAAAGATGAGTTGGATTATCTTGAGAATGTTTTGGAGTTAAACCAAATGGGTTCGGGACAAGATGAGGTTGGTGTATCACTTACTTACACTATTGATTCTTATGAAAGAAGTGGGGGGGTATTGTATATGAACCTTTCGGGGGTGGACGCATATGACATTCCTGATTTGTTGACTGAGGTATATGACCTATTGTATTACAAGTATGAAAATGAGGACTTACATTTTGTTGGAAAGTATCATAATCAGGACTACTCTGAATTGGGGGTATTCGATGTGGACATAGATGGTTACGAAGAAGAGACTTGTGAGAACGACATAAAGGAATCGTATTCTGAGAAGAATGGTGGAGATTATTGGACAGAGATATTGAATCCACTATACGAACAGTTATACGAAAGATTGGAAAACCCATTTTTTGAAGAGGATGATGAATGAGGAACACTATAGGGAATTAGAGGATAAAGTTATTGAACTTCAACAGGAGTTGGAAAGGGTCAAGAAGAAGGAGTTAGTCTTTTTGGAGATTATTTCAACGATTGATATTTCATTGAAGGATTTATTCCACCGTGAGGAAGAGAATCTCCGTTTCCATATTTCTGAGGAGATTAACTATAGGGATTGTTTATTGAATTTGAAATCTGCTCTTAATGAATATAAGAGAGTTTATCGTGTAAACTTCTAACCCCCCATATTTATTGATATGGATTCTAAGGGAGTTACCTCAGCAGTAAATAGGATATACAATTTAATTGTCCGTCCAGAAATTAAACGTAAATTCGGAATTGATTTGGATATTGGGTGGAGTGTTTCTGTTGGACAGAATATAATGTTATGGTATTATAAGTTTAAAACTCCCCCGTCTAAGTTTGTTGTTAGAAATCAGGATGTAAGTGGATGGGACGAAAATAGATATTGGTCCGTTTTTGATTTGGTACATAAAATCTATAACGAATTAATTGACCTGTTGGGATATAAATCCTATCACACAGGAGAGAATATGCAAAATAGTTTGGACCCTAATCGTCCGAACATTTATACCGCGTTTGAGAGACGTGATATTGCCAAATGGAATAGTGAATCCACTAATGATGATGGGGACCGTGTTCCCCCTCGTTCTTTTATCTTGGATAATATGGGGGGAGCCATCTCTAAAATATCAGGAATTAGTTATCAGATAAAAGCTAATTGGACTATTAACTATGGTGATGATTACCCCTTTTTCTTGGGGGATATCGAAAGCCCTGATTGGTGGGACGAACTTGATGATGATACATTGAGGGAGCTTGAAGATACTTTCGGTTAATTTGTTTTTCTAAAAAAATATATCTATCATTTGGTTCATATGGAACCTATTGACGACATCGAAACTGCTTATCACTCTTTTAGAGATATGATTAATTATATCCCTGTAACTTCGCTTACTGATTTGAAAACACAAGGTAAGTATTTGGATGTTATTCGTGATATGGTTTATAAAGTAATTCGAAAGAATGTTCCGTATTCTAGAGTTCGTGTTGTTATGAGTTATAGGTATTTCGTATCAGACCACAACATTAATCTTTTTACAGGTGACACTTCCGTTTCTGTTGGTGTTGATTATGTTGTTACCGTACATTGTGATGATACATTCTGCAACTCAGACTTTTTTAGATATGATATGCTTGACACTTACATTTATGGTTTAAGTTGTGTTCTTAATAAGGGTATTACACTACAATACGAGTTTCATTAATGGAATCTTTCTGCCACCGCGGACGGTTCCCGAATCCCCCTACCCCCTTTTTTATTTCTGACTGATGCCGGGAATTTTTCTCTCCCCCGCCGTTCGTCCGACCTTCGGTCGGTCTCTCTCTGATGCCGGAAATTTTTATGGTCCATAATTATTGGTCATATTATCACCTTCACAAAAAACGGGTCCGACTTTATATTTATATTTGTGGAAAAACTAATTAGACGCATTTTAAGGGAGGAAACTGATACCTGGTCTTTTAACAGAGAAAATTTGGCAGGTCAAGATGAGAAATTGCCCCGTATAATTGAGAAGTACCTTTCTATAAGTCCGAGCGTTCCCCCATATTATGATTTGGTAGTATTTCCCCTTACAAAACCAAGTGGAAAATATTGGTATACTGATGACGGAATACCAACCTATGCAATTGCCGTTATGGTTAAATCAGATGAGTATACCAAATTCATCGGACCAAAAGAAAAACTTCAAAATGACATCAAAAAAGATGTTGAATCAATGTTTAATATTGACGTATTTTTTGTGCTCATAACAGATAGAAGTCAAACCAAAATTGAATAAGATTATGATTAAATTAAAAACCTCGATTAAAAAATACCTCATCGAACAGATTAGCGATGAATGGGTTTCGATTGAAGATGCTTGGGATATGTTTATTGACGTTCATTTTGAATGGATGTTAGAGGAACTTGCTGACCAAGGATTATTGCCACAAGGATATGACGAGAAATATATGAAAACATATTTTGAGTTTATGAAAAAGTATATGATGGATAACATCTATGATGACATCAAACACGGATACTTCGATGATGAGTTTGACCATACACCAAGAGGTCTTGGATTTACTCAAGAGGAGTTGGATGCATCTTATGGATTGTTTAAACAAAAGGTGAAAGAAAAGTTTTGAAAAAAGTTGTAAGACTTACTGAATCAGACTTAACCCGTATTGTTAGGCGAGTTATTGAAGAACGCTCTTCAAAGGACTACGTTATGGACATTCTTAATAATCAAGGTATTAAAACCGCAAAAGAAATGTTTGGTAGTACTGAGAATATCCAAAATATTCTCGGTAAAGAATACTTGGAAAAAAACCTATTCAAAATCTTAAAATCTAAAGGTATTGACTTTGCCATTTCATTGGTCCCTGATGCTGAGGAATTCAAAAGAATTCTTGGAGTTCAGACACCTATGGAGTTCTTACATCTTTTTGATAATTTAACTATTAAACCTTATAGAGATAAGAAACAACTATTTATTTTTTATGATGATAATGGTAATGCACTTTTGAGTGTGAGATATTATAGTGGAAAGTTCACAGAGGTCCACGTGTACGGTCACGTAATTTGGCGCACCCTGCTGGAGGTATTTGATATCAAAAACTATAAAAATGAAGTCCAAGAAATGATTGGACAATGGTTACTCGATGTGTATGGAATCAAAGCCGACAGGGTCTCAGCTAGTGGTAGAGTTGATAGCTAAATGAGTATGAAAAAAATTATAAGACTTACAGAATCAGATTTGACCCGTATCATTAGACTTGTTCTGATTGAGAACGATGAGAGCAAGTTTAAGAGAAGGTTATATTATATTAACGGTTTTCTACGAAATGCTGATGAGTATTATCGCACTGTGGATTTTTGTACCACGTATTCAAGTTTTGAGAGATTTGTTAAAAATACGATAGAAGATATGCATCAGTTTGTTGTTGATACTGAAAGTGAGTCCGTTGCATTGGATGTTTCAAACGCTATGAGTAATCTGGGTATGCCCAAACTTTATAAAATTGTTATGGGTGTTTATGGTGATAACCTAAAACAATTGTGGTACGAGAAAACCAAAAAATGTTAAATGAATTTTAACCCACCCATAAAAAGGTGGGTTTTTTGTTTATAATCGGTTTAAGTGGGACTATAATTTTATTATGAGAGTTATAGTTACAGGAGGATGTGGTTTTATTGGGTCCTCATTTATTCATTTATTAGAGAGACTCGGTATTGATTACCTGATTGTCGATAAACTTACATACGCAGCAGATATTGACAATATCCCCGACAAAAAGAAGTTGTTGGTCAAAGATATTTGTGAAGTCACAGAGAGTGATTTGGGTGAGTATGACTACTTGGTAAATTTTGCCGCAGAGTCACACGTTGATAATTCAATCTCTGACGGTAAACCATTTGTGAATACAAATGTGATGGGAACCTTTAACTTATTGGAGGTTGCAAGAAAGAATTCAAAATTAAAAAAGTTTATCCAAATTTCTACTGATGAGGTTTATGGTGATATGGCAGAACATTTCGCTGTCAATCATTCTGCAACCACAGATTCCCCCATCAAACCAAGTTCTTATTATTCTGCAACAAAAGCCGCCGCTGATATGTTGGTACAGAGTTGTCACAGAACCTTTGGTATTCCATATTTGATTACAAGAACTTGTAATAATTTTGGTAAGAGACAACACCCTGAAAAATACATTCCAAAAATATTCAAAAATATTTCTGAAGGAATTTCAGTTCCTGTTTATGGTGATGGAAAACAAGTTAGAGAATGGATTTGGGTTGAGGACAATGTGAATGAAATCTATAACTTAATGATTTCAGATTCCACAGGGGTTCACCATATTGGTTCAGGTGATTTGTGGAAGAATATTGAAATCATTGAACACATTGGAAAAGTTATTGGTAAGAAGGTTGAATATAAGTTTGTTGAGGATAGACTGGGTCACGATAAGAAGTATTCTCTATCATCAAAAAAAATTCCTAATTTATACCCCCTAAAAGAGTTTTTAAATGTAATGTCCTAATATTTATAAATAAAATTTTTTATGAAAAAAGTAGTTAGACTTACAGAATCAGATTTGGCTCGTATCGTTAAACGAGTTGTTAAAGAACAAGAGGAAGATATTCCTGATTGTAAGACTAAATTACAAACCACTGATTCAGCAGGGGAAATGATTGTTGGGGCTCGAAGATTACAATTACCTAATGGGGAAATGAAAATTGTTTACTCAGGAGGAAGACCTGATACAAGAGGTTATATTATAACCATTAACGAAACCCCATTTTGTAAAATACCTAATTAATATGAAAAAAATAACTAGACTTACAGAATCAGATTTGAATCGTATCGTTAAACGAGTTGTTAACGAAGAAGAAACTGTACCTGTCACACCATCAAATAAAATTAGTCCAATCGGTCCTCAAGATTACGAATCTGTTAAAGGAATGGTTACAAAAAAGTTTAATAGTGGTGAAACCATAAACATAACAATTTCACAGGGAGTTGCTAAAATTGATGGTTTAATAAAAGGAACCACAGGAACTTTACCTGCAAGAGATATAACTAAAATATTACCTTAAAAAAAAATAATATGGCAAAAGTAATTAGACTTACAGAATCAGATTTAGCTCGTATCGTTAAACGAGTTATTCAAGAACAAGCCGATGACTCAGAAGTTGTTGTAAAAGCAACTGAAGTTAAAGCTGAAGACAAGAATTGTTTCAGAGATGCTAGCAAAGAAGAAGCTTTAGCAGTCGGTTTAAACCACGGACACAAGTATAAAGTTAAGAAAAAAGGTTGTATGACCAAAACAAAATACAAAGGTCCTAAAACAAAGTATAGAGGTAATAACTGGCCTTGATATTAAAACCCATCTCAAAAAGATGGGTTTTTTATTTTAGAACCATTCAGGGACTGTTCGGTTCTTCCACACACAAAAATCTTTTTTGGCACCACGATAATAGTTTCGGTATGATTGTATAACATCATCTACTTTATATTCATCAGGCATTGCCTTTGGTGGTGTGGTTAGTCCCTTGTCAGTAATGTTCGCTTTATTTGTTATACACCACTCGATAACATCCTGAGACTTATGTCGTCTTCCGTATCGGTAAGAATATTCATTACAAAGTTCCAAACCAAGTTCACATAACATCAAATAATTTGTGAGAGACTCACGAGCCCAAATGGCACAGGGGTGATTTTTGTGCGATAATTTGTAGGGAACTTGGGGGGTAACTTGGGGGGTAACTTGGGGGGTCATATGATGAACTCCACACAGAAGTTGTGCAGTCTCAAGTATCATCTTGACTACGTGTTTGTCACAATGATACTCCGCACATTTTTTAAGGTCCCAGTCCAAGAAGAAAATATTCATACTACAAATGTACAAATATTTATTAATATAATTGGCGGGTGGGGTTAATATTTTTCGATTTGTCTAATTATTTTTTCCTTTAGTTCCCCATCCCCAATTTGTTCTAAAGTTTCACTTAATAGTGATTTGATTTCTATTTTACTTTTTTCTTTTGAAATTCTTCGGGTTGAGAGTTCAACCAAGTATAAATGATATGCAATCTCATCAATTGATTTGAGTTTTTCAAAATACTTGTGAATTCTCGCGTCAAGTTTTCTTGACCTTTCCAAGTTGTATATTGTGGGGAATGCCTTATGTAGTTCGTCTAATCTACCTTTAAGGTATTGTATCTCTCCGTATTTTTGAATTTCGTTTTCAGTCATATTATAAATTTACGAATAAATAAGACCTCTGTAAACCCTGTCTAACTATTTATTAATATGAAAAAAGAGTTGATTCAAGAAATTGAAAAAATGAATGAGTTAATTGATTCTCTATGTGAGAATGAAATGAGCATATATTTGAAAAGGAGAGGTATCAGTGAAATACTTGATGATATGATTCAAATGAACTTGGAGTATGTTGATGAGAATACACAACCATACGATTTTGTTCATTACGTAATTCAGGATACAATGAGTTCAATATATTTAGACTACCACGGTAAAGATGAAGAAGAAATGGAAGAAGCAATTAATGATGAGTATTTTAACTACATTTTAGACGCTCTATTGTCTAAGTATCCTTACTTGAAAGAAAAAATTGGCCCTTGGAACGTTGGTT
>JACCDJ010749612.1_pt1 | contig 13386 bp, 9 predicted proteins | sample 7444481 | NCBI WGS metagenome assembly JACCDJ01 (sample SAMN15323435, study PRJNA562643) | freshwater metagenome | isolation source: river surface water | place: USA:Blue River Watershed | collected 2017-08-15 | reverse complement strand
TGGTATGGCATGAAGGCACCGAAGGCGTGCGACATCCCGAGGGCCGCGCCGAGCTGTGCGGCCTCGTCGACCCCGCCGCTGCGACGGACGATCCGGTCCACCTCCTGCAGCCCGACGACATCGGGGGCGAGGGCGCGCAGGACGGCGGCGGTGCGATCGAGGTCGACCCGCTCGTCGGTGCCGCGGCCGTGGCGGATGTTGTAGCTGACGACGCGCCAGGTGGGGGGCGTGGCGGTCGGTGGTGTGGTCGCGGGCGTGCCGCGCGGCCCGGTCCCGACGCACCCCGTGAGCCCGAGCATCTGCGTCAGGGCCGTCAGCAGCAGGGCGATGATCCGTGCGGCGGGACGATGTCGCATCCCGCAACGATACCACCCGCGGCCGGTGGGCGTATCCTTCGGCATCGTCCGTGCCCGTCACGGCTCGCCGTGACCCACCTCGCGAGCCCGCCACGTGGTGCCGACCATCGGTCCCGCCCCTCCTCACTGACTCCGCCGTCCTGTGTCTCATCTCCTTCCGCCTGACGACCTCGCCGCGCTCGACCTCCCGCCCGACGTGATGCGGGCGATGGGCCACGCCGTCGTCGACCGCGCCGTCGATCATCTCGCGGCGATCCCGACGATGCCGAGCCGCGGGGACGTCGCCGCGGAGGCGCTCTGCCGCACCCTGCGCGCCGGTGCGCCCGAGACGGGGCGCGCGCTCGAGCCACTCCTCGACGAGCTCTTCGAGCGGTGCGTCCCCCCCTCGTTCACGACGATCGGGGCGGGCTACCTCGCCTACATCCCCGGCGGCGGGATCTACCCCGCCGCGCTCGCCGATTTCATCGCCGACACCACGAACCGCTTCACGGGGATCTGGCAGGCGGCACCGGCACTCGTGCAGCTCGAGGCGAACGTCCTCGACTGGCTGCGCGAGTGGATGGGCTTCCCCGACACGGCACGCGGCCTGTTCACGACGGGGGGCTCGATGGCCACCTTCAACGCCATCGCCGCCGCGCGCGAACGCCACCTCGGCCCCGACATCCGCCGCGGCACGCTCTACGTCTCGTCGCAGGCGCATCACTGCGTGCAGAAGGCCGCGAAGCTCGCCGGCATCGCTGCCGACCGCGTACGCGAGATCCCCGTCGATGCCGCGTACCGGATGCGCGTCGACGCGCTCGCCGAGGCGATCGCATCGGACCGCGCCGCGGGGCTCACCCCGTTCTTCATCTGCTCCACCGCTGGCACGACGAACACCGGCGCCGTTGACCCGCTCGAGGCGATCGCCGACCTCGCCGCGCGCGAGGAGTGCTGGCACCACATCGACGGCGCCTACGGCGCCTGCTTCCACCTCGTCCCCGCGCTGCGGCCCCTCCTCGCAGGCCTCTCGCGCGCCGACTCGCTCACCCTCGACCCGCACAAGGGCCTCTTCCTCCCGTACGGGACGGGCGCGCTCCTCGTGCGTGACGGTGAGGCGCTACGCGCGCTGCACGCCTCCACCGCCGGGTATCTCCCCCCGAACCAGGGGGAGTTCTACGACCCCGCGCAGTACGGCCCCGACCTCTCGCGCGACTTCCCCGGGCTCCGGCTCTGGCTGACCTTCCAGCTCCTCGGGCTGGCGCGCTATCGCGCGGCCCTCGAGGAGAAGCGCGCCCTCGCGGTCTGGGCGACGGAGCGGCTCACGACGGTGCCCGGTCTCGTGCTCGATGCGCCGCCGCAGCTCTCGCTCTTGGCCTTCCACCTCGAGGGACCGGGGCTCGAGACGCGCGCGGCGCAGGACCGCGCCACGACCGCGCTCGTGGAGCGCGTCACTGCCCGCGGTGACGTGATGCTCTCGGGGTGCGTCGCGGAGGGCCGTGCGCTCGCGCGCATCTGTGTGCTCAGCTTCCGCACGCGGCAGCGCGAGGTGGAGCTCGCGGTCGCGCAGGTCGCAGACGAGGCAGCGGCGATTCTCGCGGCGGCGCGTGCGGCCCACGACGCCGCCACCGGTCGTGCGGTGGGGCACACCGCGTGAGCGAGGCCGCGCCGGTCCGCCCTGATCCGTATGCCGCGCTGCGGCACCCGAAGTTCGCGCGCTACATCGTCTGCCTCTTCGCCCTCACCCTCGGGATCCAGATCCAGGGGACGGTGGTGGGGTGGCAGATGTACGACCTCACGCGTGATCCCCTCGCGCTGGGGTTGATCGGCCTCGCCGAGGCGCTCCCCGCGCTCGCGACCGCGCTCTACGCCGGCCACGTCGCCGACCTGCACGACCGCCGGCGCATCACGCTCGTCGCGCTGGTGGTGCTCGTGGCGTGCAGCGTCGCGCTCTGGATCCTCGCGGGGCCGTGGGGGGCGGGGCTGGAGGCGGCGGGCGTCACTGCCGCGGCGGCGGCCTCCGGGCGCGTGCGGGCGATCTACGCGGTCATCATCGTGAGTGGCGTCGCGCGCGCCTTTCTCCAGCCCGCGCGGCAGGCGCTGTCGGCGGAGCTCGTCCCGCGCACCCTCTTCAAGAACGCCATCACCTGGCGCAGCGGCTCGTGGCAGCTCGCCGCGGTGCTCGGTCCCGCCCTCGGCGGCCTGCTGTACGCGGTGGGCGGGACGCGCCTCGCCTACGCGGTCGATGCCGCGCTGATGGCCTTCGCCGTGACGGCGATGCTCTCCATCCGGCATCGCTCACCCGAGCGGACACGCACGGCGGAGCCGGTGTGGGAGTCGGTCGCGGGCGGCGTGCGCTTCGTCGCGCGGGAACCCGTGATCCTCGGCGCGCTCACCCTCGACCTCTTCTCCGTCTTCTTCGGCGGCGCGGTCGCGCTCCTCCCCATCTTCGCCGCGGAGATCCTGCACGTCGGCCCCACCGGGCTCGGCCTGCTGCGGGCCGCGCCGGCGGCGGGCGCCGTGGTGATGGGGCTCGTCCTCGCGCGGCACCACGACTTCGAACACACCGGACACATCCTCCTCTGGTCCGTCGCGGGGTTCGGGGCGTGCATGATCGGGTTCGGGCTCTCGACCTCGTTCCTGCTCTCCCTCGCGCTCCTCTTCGCCTCCGGGCTGCTCGACATGATCAGCGTCGTGATCCGGAGCACGCTACTGCAGTCCCGCACGCCGGAGGCACTGCTCGGACGCGTCTCCTCCGTGAATCAGCTCTTCGTCGGCTCCTCGAACGAGATCGGGATGTTCGAGAGCGGCGTCACCGCACGGTGGTTCGGCACCGCACCGAGCGTAGTGATTGGCGGGATCGCGACGCTGGGCGTGGTGGCGCTCACCGCCTGGTTCGTGCCGACGCTTCGGATGCTGCGCCGGCTCCATCCCGAGGAACGCTCAGGCGTCTGAGCGGTGACACGGCGTGCGCGCCGCGTCGAGGCAGGGCTGCGCGCGTACGCGTGGTGGCGCCATCGTTGGGTGACGCGGGTACCATTCATCCACGATGACCTCCCGCACCTCCCGATGCCGCACCATCCGCTGAACCATCGACGCCTCGTCGTCCTCGCGGTCGTCCTGCTCATCGTCCTCGGCGTGAGCACGTCGCCCGTGCTCGGGGGCGCCGTGCGTGAGGTGTTGGCCACGGTGGAGCGGGTCATCCGTGCCTATCCCCGCGCGGGGGTCGCCGTCTTTCTCGCCTTCGCCGCCGTCTCGGCGATGCTCTCGTTCTTCTCGAGTACGCCGATCGTCCCGGTGGGCGTCTACGTCTGGGGCGCGGAGCAGACGATGCTCCTGCTCTGGATCGGAGGGGTCGTCGGTGGGACGGGGGGCTACTGGCTCGCCCGAACGTTGGGGCGTCGCGTCGCTCTGCGATTCATTCCGGCCGAACCGTTCCATCGCTACGAGACCTTCTTCGCGACACGCGCGCGCTGGCCCAGCATCCTGCTCTTCCGGTTCGCGCTGCAGTCGGAGTTGCCGAGCTACGTGCTCGGCGTGCTCAAGTATCCGTTCCCGAAGTACCTCCCGATCATGGCCCTCGCGGAGCTCCCCTTCGTCGCCGTTGTGGTCTACCTCGGCGATGCCTTCGTGCGCGGGCGCAGCGGGCTCTTCGTGGTGACCCTCGCGGCGAGCCTTGGCTTCACGCTCCTCGCCTTCCGGCGACTGCAGCGAGAGATGCGGGCGGGGTGACCGCAAACGGGCCTCGCGCATCGACTTGCGCGGGGTGAGGGGTGGCGTTTGAATCCACCCGAATGGCTGCCACGCCGATCCCCCTTGCGACGCCGGCCCCGCTCGTCTGGGTGCTGATTCCCACCGTCGCCACCGACGATCCCAATCTGGCCTGGTACAGCGATTACTCCCTCGCGCGCGAGGAGTACACGCGGGCCTTCGCGGCCCTCGGGATCGCGTGGCGGTGGCAGCCGGTGACGATGCAGGACGTGGAGACTGTCATCGGTGGGATCCGGCGTGCGTCGCGCGGCTACGCGCCAATCGCGCTCAACCTCTGTGACGGTGACGAGATCAACGGCTCGCCGGGCCTCTCGGTGATCCGCGCGCTGCGCGCGCACGGGATCCCCTTCACCGGCGCCGACGAGGCCTTCTACGACCTGACGACGTCGAAGATCGTGATGAAGCGCCTCTTCGAGGGGGCCGGCGTCCCCACCGCGCCGTGGGCGATTGTCCAGCGCGACGGGCGCGGCACCGCGCGACTCTTCGACGAACTCTCGAAGACCCTGATCCTCAAGCCGGCGATCTCCGCCGGGAGCCTCGGGATCGGGATGAAGTCGGTCGTCCGCTCGCCGCAGGCGCTGCGCGCACAGCTCAAGCGGCTGCACGACGGGTATCGCGGCTGGGCGCTCGCCGAGGGTGGGGCCTTCGTCGAGAAGTTCATCATCGGCCCCGAGTACACGACCTTCGTCGTGGGGCACGCCACCGAACCGGCGCGCGCGCGGATCTACCCGCCGGTCGAGCGTCTCTTCAACGAGACGATCCCGGTGCGGGAACGCTTCCTCTCGTTCGATCGCCTTTGGGGCATCTATGAGGACGAGCCCGAGATCGACGGCGGCGACGGCGAGCTCTGGCGCTACAAGCCGGTGCGGCGGAAGGCGCTCGCGCAGGAGATCGAGGCAATCAGCTGGGCGGCGTACGCCGCGGTCGGCGGGCGCGGCTATGGACGCGTCGACCTGCGACAGGACGCGCGCACCGGGAAGATCTACGTCCTCGAGGTCAACTCGCAGTGCGGCCTCTCCGAGGACGACGTGCAGACCTCGATCGGCGCCATCCTGCGCTTCGCCAAGCTGAGCTTCGCGAGCGCGGTCGAGGCGATCCTTGCCAACGCCAATGTCCCCGAGCGTCGCCGCGGCCGTCGGGTCACCCGGGCGGCCGGATGAGCGCCGGACTTAAAGTCTGCGTCCTCCAGCCCGATTACTCCGCCTCCGGCGTCGATTATCGGCACTATGACCCGCAACGCGACCTCGCCCCGCTGCTGCCGGGGTGCACGGTGCACCACGAGGCACTCAACAAGGTCAGCACGTATCGGCAGCTGAAGCGGCTCGCCGCGCAGGGGTTCGACATCTTCGTGAACCTCTGCGAAGGCTACCCCGAGTGGGATGTCCCGGGGATCGACGTGATCCAGAGCCTCGAGGCGCTCGGCCTCCCGTACACCGGGCCGACTCCGACACTCTACGACGTCCCGAAGCCGATCATGAAGTATGTGGCGCATATCATGGGGGTCGCGACGCCGCTGCATGCGCTCCTCGACGCCGCGTGCCTCCCGGGGGACCTGGTGGCGGCGCGGCAGGCCATCGGCGCGGCCACGCAGCGGCTCCGCTTCCCCTGCTTCGTGAAGCCCGCCGGCGCCGGTGACAGCCTCGGCGTCGATGATCAGGCCGTCGTTGCCGATCTTGAGGCGCTCACCGCGCAGGTGCGGAAGTTGGCCGATGAGTTCCCTGCGCTCCTCGTCGAGGAATACATCGACGGCCGCGAGTTCACGGTGCTGGTGGTGGGGGATGCCGAGCGGCCGGGGCGGGGCGCGGCGCTCGTGCCGGTGGAATACACCTTCCCTCCCGGCTTCCGGTACAAGAGCTACGCCCTCAAGACGAGCGAGCTGCATCCGGAGGCGAACCATCCCGTGCGCGACGAGGCGCTCGCGAGCCGGCTCCGACAGGCGGCGGAGCGAGTCTTTGAGGGGTTCGCCGGCGTCGGGTATGCGCGGATGGACTTCCGGATGGATGCCGCCGGGACGATCCACTTCCTCGAGATGAACTTCACCTGCTCGGTCTTCTACGATGGGGCGTACGGCGGGTCCGCCGACCACATCCTCCGCTTCGACCCGATGGGGCAGGCCGGGTTCCTCGATCGGATCATCGCGGAGGGGATCGCACGGCATCGGCGCCGGGAGAAGGCGTATGCGCTGCGCGGCGATGCCATCGCCGGGTACGGCGTCGTCGCGACGAAGCGGTTGACGGCGGGCGAGCTGATCTGGGCCGGGGAGGGCCGACCGCACCGGATCGTGACGCGTCGGCACGTGGAACGGCACTGGGACGCGACGGACCGCGAACTCTTCCGGCATTATGCCGTCCCGCTGAGCGACGAGGTCTACGCCATCTGGGATGAGGATCCGCTCGCCTGGGCCCCGTGGAACCACAGCTGCGCCGCGAACACCGCCTTCCGCGGGCTCGACGTCGTCGCGCTCCGCGACATCGCGGTGGGCGAGGAGCTTACCCTGGACTATGGACATCTGTTGGACGAGCGGAGTGCGGGGTTCGACTGTCGCTGTGGGGCGCCCGGGTGCCGGGGTCGCGTGACGGGCCGCGCCGGCAACTCCGTGACCGACCGGGAACGCGCCGCCGGGGCCTGAGACGGCCGTGACCAAGGGGTTTCTTGACGCCGAGCCTCGGTCGGTGACATCCTGAAGGACGGGGCGCCCACCGTAGGGGGCCCATTTCACCCCAGCAGGGATCGGTACTTCATGACGCGCACCTTCCGTCGCCTCTTCACCCTCCTCGGCGTCGCCGTCCTCGTCGCTCCGTCGGCGGCGTCGGCGCAGAGCTACGCCAACACTGTGTGGGATCAGCTGAAGCGCGGCTACGAGTCCAATCAGGGCCAGGGCTTCTCCTCGCGGAACTATATCATGGGGCGGATGAACGACGACGCCTCGGACACTTGGAGCTTCGCGCTCACCGCCGGGATGACCTACAAGTTCTGGGGTGTCTGCGATGGCGATTGCAGCGACCTCGACATCGCCCTGCTCGACGAGAACAACACGGAGCTCGAGTCGGACGTCCTGACTGACGACAACCCGATCGTTGAGTTCCGCCCGAAGAAGAGCGGCACCTACAAGGTGAAGGTCACGATGGCGGCGTGCAGCACGAACCCCTGCTTCTGGGGCTTCGCGATCTTCCAGAAGTAGTCGCGGTCACCCCGTGACGGACGAGGGCCCGGCTCCCCACGGGGAGCCGGGCCCTCGTCGTTGCTGACCCGGCGAATGGACATCCGGGACGGCGACCCAGGCCGACGCCGGCTCAGCGCGGCACAAGCTGCAGCCGCGACGCCGTGGCGGCGTCGATCTTCGGCCGCGAGTACAGCACGGGGAAGTACCGGTCCCGTGCCCACTCGCCGAAGAGGTCGCGATAGAACGGACTCGACGGGTCCCCGGACTGCCCCGGGGTGTTGGTGCCGAGTGCGAGGTCCCAGTCCGCGAGGTCGATCGCGATCCGGAACGACGCGCCACTCGTCTGGTTGTCCCCGTTCCCGTTCGCGTTCAGGGTGAGCCCGTAGCCACCGCGCGGCGCGGGGCCCACATCGAGGCGCGCCCGAAGTGAGTCCGCCACGAGCCCACTCAGCACGTGACGGATCATCACGTGCTTGTAGCCCGATCGTCCGTACGCCCACCCGGATACCTCTGCGCCGAACCGCTCCCGCAACGAGGCCTCTGCGTCTGTGAGCGCCTGCACGAGCAGTGCATCGCGCGCCGCCAACGGCGCCGCGCCCCACGTGCCGTCGGGAATCGTCACCGCGCGCAGCACCACCTCGAACGGGATCTCCGGCATCACGGCCCGTTCGGCCGGTGCCACGAGCTGCTCGTACGTGAGCCGCGTGAGCCGGCGCTCCCACGCCACGTAGATCCCCGCCTCCACGCTCTCCTTCGCGAGCACGTGGTCCCAGGCGAGGAGTCGCCGCCGGAGCGAATCGAGGCGCGCGGTGGGGACCGCGACGTCGCGCAGCAGCCGCGTCAGCTCCCGCGCGGGGATCGAGAGTTCGTCCGTCTGGAGGCGCGTCATGTCCGCGAGCGAGAAGCGCCGTCCGCTCCCAAGTACCTCGGTCGCCCGCACCCACCGGTGCGGACTCGCCCAGGTGAAGCCGATCGCGTCCATCGCGGGGAAGTCGCGCGGCACGTTGTCCTGGTTCGCCGTCGCGAAGAAGCCCTCGGCGGGGTCGAACAGGTGCGGCTTCTGCAGGATGTCGAGGAACCCGTTCCACTCGAAACGACCGTCGCCGGGGACGGGCACGAGCCCGCTGAAGTTCGGGCGCCGCGGCGCGATGCCCACCGCCTGCCAGCCGATGTGCCCCGTGCGGTCCGCCCAGATCATGTTCTCGCCCGGGATGTGTCCGTAGCGGTTCGCCGCACGGAACTCCTCCCACGTCGTCGCCTGATCGATCCGCAGGCTCGAGAGATACGGCGCCCCGCCGGGCTCGAGCCACGCCGCCCGCACCGCGAAGGCGCGATGGCGTGCCGCGTCCTGATAGACCACCGGCCCGTGCCGCGTATACCGGTGCCGTACGATCGCCGGCCGCTGCCCCTTCACCGGGATCGTGTCGACGATGACGCGCATCGCCTCCCACTGCCCGCGATAGCGGTAGCGATCCGCGTTCGCGGGATCGGTCTCATAGACGAGGAGATCCTCGCCGTCGGTCTCGAAGATCGTGAGCCCCCACGCGCCGTGCTGGTTATGGCCGATGGAGATGCCCGGCAGCACCGGCTCACCGCCGCCGATCACGTCCCACCCCGGCCCCACGAGGTGCGCGAAGTAGCGGAGCGAGGGGACGGAGATCGCCCGGTGCGGATCGTTCGCGAGCAGTGGCGCGCCGCTCTGGCTCAGCCGACCGCTCACGATCCAGTTGTTGCTCCCGCCGGCGAGGCGTTCGCGGGTCCAGTCGATGGGGTCGGCGTCGTCTGCCGCGTCTCCGTCGAGCGCCCCGCTCGACTGCGCCGCGCGGAACGCCGGCGCGATGTCCTCCGTCCGGAACCGCAGCGGGCCACGGAACGCGTTGTAGAGCTTGAGGATGTCGGCCGAGAGCAGCGCCGCGTCGATCCCCGGCGCGAGCGTGAGGTCGGGATCGCCGGGCCGGAACGCCTGCAACGCCTTCACGCGCGCCGGCCCCAGTGCCGCGACCATCCGCCCGTAGTCGAGCTCCTCGGTGATGTTCCCGAGGAGCCCCTGATGCCGCGAGATCACGACCTCCGGCGTCCAGAGGCCCGGGAGCGTGTTCAAGAGTGTGAACTCGATCGGGAGCTGCGTGGGGGCGCGACGGACCTCGCGCACATACGCGTTGATGCCGTCGACGAAGGCCGTGATGATCGCGCGGCCGCGCGGGTGATAGTGCTGGAACTCCGCGGTGAGGTCGCCGCGGAACCGGAAGAGCCGCGCGCCGATGTCCCGCTCGAGCTCACGCGGTCCGAGCCACTCCGCCACCGTCCCCGCCGCCTGGCGTCGCCAGACTTCGAACTGGAAGAGCCGGTCCTTCGCGGCGGCGTAGCCCTGCGCGAAGAAGAGGTCGTGCTCCGTCTTCGCATAGATGTGGTTGATCCCCCAGCGGTCGCGGACGATCTCGACCGGCTGTTCGAGTCCGGGGAGGCGCAGCGTCGTCTCCGTCGTGATGGTCGACTGCGCGTCGAGGCGGGCGGTGGCGGCGCAGAGGAGGCCGAGGAACGCGCGGACGGAGGTGGACAGTCGCATCGTGTGGCGCGGGCGAGAGGTCGGCGGGGCGACGACGGGAACGAGCGTCTCCAGAAACTACGAACGGGTGGCCCGCGAGGGACCACCCGTTCGTGTCGGATCAGGCATTGCGCCCCCGAAGCAGGGGGAGAGAGGCGCCGGTCGGAATCGAACCGACGAATAGCAGATTTGCAGTCTGCCGCCTTACCACTTGGCCACGGCGCCGTATGGGCAAAGGTAGTGGCGCCGTCGGCCGAGGGAAACCGTGGGCCCAACCCCTCTTCGGGAAGCTAGGTGTCCTTAAATAAGGTCACTTTGTGTGGATTGACGACCACATGGTGCAATTTTTGCAATTATTGCATTGAAATGATGGGGTTTCCTGATAAATTTTGCAGAATTCGCACGCTTCAAGGAACGCCACGCACTTTATCAACGTTTTTTTGAAACAGCGCCCTCGCCGGGCTGTTTTCTGTGTTTTGCCACCAGCCTCCAGCCTCAACGCACATGTCCTCCACGCCCCGCTCCGACGCCCTCCGCGCGATCGCCACGCGCGCACCGATCGTCCCGAAGGTCCCTGCGCTCGCGGAACCGCCGATCCCGACCTCGGCGTACTTCGGCAGCAACACCTTCGGCGCGCGCCAGATGCGCGACAAGCTTCCCGCGGAGGTCTACGCGAAGCTCACGGAGGCGATCCGGCTCGGGAAGAAGCTCGACCCGGCGATCGCCCCCGCCGTCGCGAGCGCGGTGAAGGATTGGGCCATCTCCCGCGGCGTCACCCACTTCTGTCACTGGTTCCAGCCGCAGACGGGGCTCACCGCCGAGAAGCACGACGCGTTCCTCGCCCTCAACGGCGAGGGCGCTGCGATCGAGAAGTTCACGGCTGAGCAGCTCATCCAGTCGGAACCCGACGCCTCCTCCTTCCCGTCGGGCGGCCTCCGCGCCACGTGGGAGGCGCGCGGCTACACGGCCTGGAACCCGGCGTCGCCCCTCTTCATCATGGAAGCGGCCGGGACGCGGACCCTCTGCATTCCGTCGGTCTTCATCGGCTACAACGGCGAGGCGCTCGATGAGGTCACGCCGCTCTTCCGCTCGAGCGAGGTCCTCTCCACCTCGGCGCGGGAGCTCCTCGACCTGATCGGCGACACCGGGGCGCTCCGCGTCTACACGACGATGGGCACCGAGCAGGAGTTCTTCGTCATCGACCGCACGCACTTCGCGATGCGTCCGGACCTCGTGATGGGCGGCCGCTCGCTCGTCGGCGCCCCGCCGCCGCGCGGCCAGCAGCTCGAGGACCACTACTTCGGCGGCATCCCGGAGCGCGTGCAGGCCTTCCTCGCCGAGGTGGAGCACGAGCTCTACAAGCTCGGCGTGCCGATCGTCACGCGGCACAACGAGGTCGCGCCGTGCCAGTTCGAGATGGCGCCGCAGTTCGAGGAGACGGACATCGCGACCGACCACAACCAGCTCGTGATGTCGGTCCTCAAGGACGTCGCGCTCCGCCACGGCCTCCAGGTCCTCCTGCATGAGAAGCCGTTCGCCGGCATCAACGGCTCGGGCAAGCACTGCAACTGGTCGCTCTCGATCGCGAGCGACAACGCGCTCAACGGCATCAACCTCCTCAAGCCGGGGAAGACGCCGCACCAGAACGTGCGCTTCCTCCTCTTCCTCTCGGCCTTCCTGAAGGGCGTGTACAAGCACCAGGGGTTGCTCCGCGCCGGCATCGGCACGAGCGGCAACGAGCATCGCCTCGGCGCCAACGAGGCGCCGCCGGCCATCATCTCCGTCTTCATGGGCAACGCCCTCACGAAGATGATCGAGGACATCATCGCCGGCCGCGCCGGGACCAAGGCGGAGCAGGCGATGCTCGCGCTCGGCGTCGCGAAGCTCCCGGAGATCGAGCAGGACAACACCGACCGCAACCGCACGTCGCCGCTCGCCTTCACCGGCGCGAAGTTCGAGTTCCGCGCGGTGGGCTCCTCGCAGAGCATCGCCTTCCCGGTGATGACGCTGAACACGGTGGTCGCTGAGGCGATCCGCGAGATCACCGCGGAGCTGAAGGCGGAGATCGCGAAGGGCGGCTCGGTCGACGACGCGGCCTTCACGGTGGTGCGCAAGGCGTTCAAGGCCACGAGCGCGATCCGCTTCGAGGGGAACGGCTACAGCGAGGCCTGGGTGAAGGAGGCGAAGAAGCGCGGCCTCCTCAACCTCCGCCGCGCCCCGGAGGCGCTGGCGCAGATGACCACGAAGCCGGTGAAGACGCTCTTCACCTCGCTCGGCATCCTCACCGCCGAGGAGCTCGAGAGCCGCTACCACGTACGCGTCGAGCGCTACGTGAAGGACGTGCTCATCGAGATGGAGACGCTGGCCGAGATGCTCGACACGCAGATCCTCCCGGCGGCGTACGCCTACCTCGGCGCGCTCGCGCAGGGCGCGGCGCAGGCGAAGCAGGCGGGCATCAAGGTGATCCCGCAGAAGGCCGCCGCCGAGGCGACCGGGAAGCAGGTCGCGGCGCTGCAGGCCAAGACCGCCGCGCTGCATGCGGCGATCAAGCGCGCCCACGCGCTGCACGACGATGTCGCGAAGTGTGCGGCGTTCGTCACGAGCACCGGCGCCGACGCGATGGCCTCCTGCCGCAACCTCTCCGATGCGCTCGAGGTCTCGATCGGCGACGCGTACTGGCCGCTGCCGCGCTACCGGGAGATGCTCTTCCCGGTCTGAGGCTGAAGGCCGGTCACGACGCGCTGACCGGTGCAAGCTGGATGGTGCACGTCGGGGGCGGGGCCGAAAGGCGTCGCCCCTTTCGACTATCCTTCCTCCCATGGCACGCATCCTGATCGGCGCGTGGGGCTCCCACGGCGACATCGATCCCTCCATCGGCCTCGGGGTCGGACTCCGGCGCCGCGGGCACGACGTCACCATCGCGACGATGTCGTACTTCGCGGATCACGTCCGGGCCGCGGGGCTCGCCTTCCATCCGATCCGACCCGACCTCAGCCCGACCGATACGGCGATCGTCGACCTCGTGATGGACCGTTGGCGCGGGAGCGAGTACCTCCTCCGACGCATCATCGGGCCGGCGATCCCGCAGATGTACGAGGACCTCGAAGGCCCCGCCCGCGCCTCGGATCTCCTCATCAGCCACGCCCTCACGATGCCGCTCCCGCTGCTCGGGGAACGGTTCGGAATCCCGTGGGCGAGCACGGCGCTCGCGCCGATGATGTTCTTCTCCGCGACGGACGTGCCGATCTTCCCGCCGGCGCCGTGGCTCAAGTCGCTCGAACGCACGGGCCCGTGGGTGGGACGCTTCCTCGCGAAGAGTGCGCGCCTTGCCTCGCGCGCCTGGCTCCAGCCGGTCACCGACCTGCGCCGTCGCCTCGGGCTCCCCGACGCGGGCTCGCCGATCTTCGAGGGCCAGCACAGCCCGCATCTCGTCCTCGCCCTCTACTCCCGCGTGCTCGGCGAGCCACAGCCCGATTGGCCCGCCAACGTCGTCATCACGGGCCAGATGTTCCACGACGCGGTGCACGGCGCGACGCTCCCCCCGGCCGTGGCGCGCTTCCTCGATGAGGGGCCGG
>JACCDJ011514017.1_pt1 | contig 13403 bp, 20 predicted proteins | sample 7444481 | NCBI WGS metagenome assembly JACCDJ01 (sample SAMN15323435, study PRJNA562643) | freshwater metagenome | isolation source: river surface water | place: USA:Blue River Watershed | collected 2017-08-15 | reverse complement strand
TCTAACTGGAAATGTTACGGGTAATGTCACGGGTGATATTAATGGATCGATTTTTGCAGACGATAGTAGATTGGTAGTTGATGCTACAAATAATGTTCATTACGGCATATTCAATACTGATACTATCAAAATTGAAGATGCAACCATTAGTACACTAAACTCAAATCAGGATTTAATTATTGATCTAGCAGGTACTGGTAGATTGGACGTTCGAACAACCATCCAAGCATCAAGATTAGAAATGTTTAACGATGTGTTCACTGGTGGTATCGCACTATCCAGCGCATCTGCTACCAATGCATCATTAGTTATTGCTACCACACACAGTTCAGCATCTACTTCACCAGCGTTTGTAACAAACCCTTCATCATTTGCTGGCCCACAAGTAGGCGCTACAATAACGTTTTTAAGATCTACTGGAGCTAATCCTTTAGCACCACAAAGCGTTGCAAATAACGATGAAATCTCGACCTTAGACTTTAATGGATTTTATCTACCAGAATCGTCATTTTACTCAGCAGCAAAAATTAAAGGTGTTGTAGATGGAACTCCTGCTTCAAACACTATTCCAGGACGTTTAGAATTTTTAGCAACTGATTCTGTAGGCACAAGTGCAGTCAGACTTACAGTCAGTGCTAAAGCAGTTACATCCACAGTACCATTTAAACTACCAGTTTATGCTAATGATACTGCACGTTCAGCAAGTATTCCAGTCCCACAACAGGGCATGATAATTTTTATGCAATCAGGTACAACACCTGCTGCCACAAATGTTGCGCAGGTTTTTGACGGTACAAACTGGGTGAATCTATAAAATTAATCCTTGATAAATACAGTATCTAGGATTGATTATGTTGCAAATTTGGACTGCTAACTCTGGCACTACCTTAGGTACTATACAGGAAAGAACTAACACTGAAATTAGTTTACCTGTGTCCTTTTCTAACACTTTTAGTGATAGTTCAGCGTTGACTTACACTGTGATCAGTGGATCATTGCCTCCAGGTCTTAGATTAAACGATGACAAAATCATAGGCTCGGCCTATGAAGTCCCAAGAACTACAGAATTTACTTTCTGTATCAGAGCCAAATATAACAACGACATCGCTGATAGAACTTTTAAATTAACTGTCGAAGGCGCCGATGAACCCGAATTTCTCACCGAAGAGGGTTCTTTACCAATTGGGTCTAGTCAAGCATATTTTATATTAGATAGTAGTCTAGTAGATTTTCAAATTGATGCCATAGACAATGACACTGCCGCTGGCCAATCCTTAAAATATTTTATCTCTAGTGGTGATGGGGAATTGCCTCCTGGACTTAGTATGTCTAGCACTGGGCGAATAACTGGATTCATTGACCCACTACCCACTGCACCAACTGATAATAGAACTGGCAGTTACAGTGAAGATTTATATGACAGTTATGGCTATGACTTCGGCAGCAGGCCCGATAACGGATACGACAGTTTTATCTATGACAGTGTATTTTTTGATTACTTTTTGCCTACACTAACACCTAGGAAACTAAACAGGAATTATGAATTTATAGTCACAGTCAGTGACGGTGATAACTTTAGTAAAAGACAATTTTTAATTTATGTTGTTGGTGACGACTTTTTACGTGCTGATAATACTTTAGTCAGTGCAGGTAATGGTGTTTTCACAGTCGACGGTACATATCTAAGAGCACCTATTTGGATAACTCCCAGTGATCTTGGATTGTATAGAGCAAATAATTATATCACAATATACTTAGACACTTATGATGCACAAGTTTTAGGACCAGTGGTTTATAGTTTAGATTCTGTTAATCCAGATCTAACACCAAGCACACTACCTCCTAACATGCAATTTGATATTAGAAACGCAGAAATTTTTGGCATAGTACCTTATCAACCAGCGATAACAAAAACTTACAAATTTACAGTCACTGCCAGCAGATTTGGATCTGATGGAGAAATAGCATCATCTAAACGTACATTTACTATGAGTACTTTGGGTGAAGTAGACAGTGTAATGACATGGGCTACGCCAGCATCGTTGGGTACTATTGATGCAAATTATACCAGTACATTGAGAGTCACTGCTACTTCTACTGTTGAAAATGCTGCCATATTGTATACAAAAATTTCCGGATCATTACCGCCAGGATTAACATTACAGCTCAATGGTGAAATAACTGGTAAAGTAAATCAATACGGATCTCCAGGTAATCCAGGAGTAACTACATTCAGCGATACAGAAAATAGCATTGTTTATACAAATCAAACATTTGATGGCGGTGTAACAAGTATAGACAGAGAATATAAAGTTATTATTAGAGCTAAGGACGAGTTTGAATATAGTTTTATAGATAGAGAATTTACGATAAGAATCGAAACACCTAACGATAGACTGTACAGTAATATAAGTGCTAGAACATTTATGAGCCAGGATAAACGTGGTTTGTTTAATAGATTCATTGACGATAATATTATCTTTACACCTAACAGCATCTATAGACCTAATGATTTAAATTTTGGCATACAGCGTGATCTTAAAATGCTAGTTTACGCTGGTATTGAAACAAAGGCTGCTGAAAGATATGTCAGTGCCATCGGCTTAAATCATAAAAAGAAGCGTTTTGTCTTTGGGGAAATTAAGTCTGCTAAGGCAAAAATACCAGGAACTAATGATGTAGTCTATGAAGTCATATACGTTGAAATCATAGATCCATTAGAAAAAGGCAAGAAAAAGTTAAATTCCGTGATCAATACTAGTCGAGATCCTAGAACTATAACTGTGGATACAGATAACAGTATATGGGATGGCAGAGAAAATATTACTAGATTGAATAGAGATGAGCCATTTGCTCCTAGACCATTCGATAGAACGACCATAGATCAAACTGATCTTTTTGTCAGCGATCCTAACCCAACAAAACGTTTCCCAAGTAGTATTAGCATTTGGAGAGATCGAATTTCGAATGTAGGGTTGACCGAGAGAAACTACTTGCCTCTTTGGATGCGCAGTGTACAGGATGATGCAAAACAGGAATTGGGATTTGTTCTAGCTGTGCCAATTTGCTACTGTAATCCAGACACCAGTGCAGACATTCTATTGAACATTAAATTCAGTGGTTTTGATTTTAAAAACCTAGACTATACTGTGGATAGATATATAATAGATTCCGTTACCGGGTATGGAAGCGATAAATATCTGGTATTTAAAAATGACAGGGTAACAATAACATGACCAGTGCAATTACAACAACATCAATAGATGAAAGCTATCCAGTAGCCGGGCAGGATAACAATAGCCAGGGCTTTAGAGATAATTTTAATGCAATTAAATCAGCATTAAATGTAGCCAAGAGCGAAATCACAACACTACAGAGTAATACAGCCAAATTAAATGTAGCAAATAACTTTAATGGTGTACTGCTTGAAGATGCAGAAATAAACAAATTTTATGGTTCTGTGAGACAAAATGGCACAGTATCCACAAATACTGATATAGATTTAGAAAACGGTCCTTTACAAGTTATCAGTGCAGGCGCAAATGTATCCTTGAGATTCATAAATTGGCCCGACAGTGATTTGTTTGGCAAAATTAGATTACACATTAAAAACACTTCCGGTAGTTCTAAAACTGTTACTTTAGACAGTCAAGGTGCTACTGATATTAAATTTGTTTCTGGTGAATTTACCCCATCGGGATCATTGGCGCAATTAGGCGTAGCAAACAACACAGAAGTAGTTGTTGAAGCTTGGACTTACGATAACGGTGTAAATGTTTATTTGAAGAACTTCGGTGTGTTTGCATGACAGCTATAAATCCATTAATAGACGACATTAGTAATTTGAAAGATGCTGAGGTAGAGTCAAAAATTCAAGACCTCAGCAAAAAATATTGGCTTACTAGAAATCCATCTGTAAAAATGCAAATAGCCAATCTTTTAGAAATTTATAAAGAAGAACTCAGTACCAGAAGAGCCAAAGCCTGGGAACAACAATACCAAAAACGCAATAAAGATCTTGACGATCTCATAAAAGTCAACTAAAATAGTTGAATGCAATCTGATAAATTCGGTAATATAATTTATAGTGAAAATGATCTAGTTGATCTCATGTACAAGGATCAACTAGATTTTTTGCCAAAAATCTTTCTTGAAAAAACTGCTAATTTAGAAAAATTACAAGAAGTTTCAGATATCAATCTTTCTTATACAAATCATGATTTTGATTCTGTTTCTATAGAAGAATTTGATTTGGCCCATCAAAGCATGTGGTTTATGCCTGAAGAATATAAAAATTTCGATATTGCAAATTGGATATTAGATCAGTGTACAGATAACGAAACTTATAATAGAGCTCAAGAAGAATTAGCAGAATTTCAAACAAGAAATATGATACCGTTGCTACAATGGCTTAAATACCTTGTAGATACCTGCAGGTCTAATAACGTAGTTTGGGGTGTTGGACGTGGCAGTAGCGTCAGTAGTTTTGTGTTATTTTTAATAGGTGTACACAAGATTGATCCGATTAAATATAATCTGGATTGGCGAGAATTTTTAAGATAGTTAAGGAGATTGCTATGGCAATGAAAGAAGGTTTAAAAAAGGTCTATCGTAGTGCGTTAGGCAAAGAGGTGGACTTGGAAAAATTGAGAAATCAAAACGAATTAACTTTAGCAGTGGGAAATTCTAAAGTTAATGCTCGTGGCGATGAACTAGGTCCTGGTGGTAAAATTATTAAAAAACGTGAAGACGTTCTTAAAGAATACTACAAGGGCAAACCAAAGGACGAATAATGAACGTTGTAAAAGGCAAAATTAGACCTATAAGAAATAATGTATTTGTTTCTGATATGGAATTTGATATGCGTGTTAGTGCAGGCGGTATTGTGCTACCCAATGATGATGGAAAAACTGAAGGTATCAGACCACGATGGGGTAAAGTTTTTGCTGTTGGTCATGAACAAAAAGATGTATCTGTGGGTGAATGGATTTTGGTCGAACACGGACGTTGGACCAGAGGCATTACCATCGAAGACGAGAATGGCGATGAAATGATCATCAGACGTGTAGATACTGATTGCATTCTAGCCAAAGCAAACGAAAAACCCAACGACATTTAAAACGATAAAAATAAATTGAATAGGGCCTTGACGGGCCCTATCTTTTTCTTTATAATTAGGCTAATACCTTGGAGGCATTAAAATGAATGAACACGATAAAAATATTGAAGCAATGAAAGAATTAAGATCAAGAATTGATAAAGTTTTAGCCGGAGAACCAATTCCTGAAGTAGAATACAAGCATCCAGATCCGGTCAAACACAAATACATTAGTTTTGCTAAAAGTGCTGTTAGAGTTGCGGCAGGTGTTGCGCTTTGTTACAGTATGTTTTGGTATGCCGGTGGTCTATTAATACTAGCAGAAGTGTTGGGTGTTGCAGAAGAAATGGTATGAACATAGGATTTACTTGTTCAACTTTTGATTTATTTCATGCAGGGCATATAATTATGCTCAAAGAAGCAAAGGCACAGTGCGACTATCTTATTGTAGGATTGCAAACTGATCCAACTATTGATAGACCTGCAGAAAAAAATAAACCAGTACAGAGTATTTTCGAACGCTACGTTCAACTACAGGCCTGTAAGTACATTGATGAAATTGTAGTTTATGCCACCGAAAAGGACTTAGTTGATATATTACTTTCTTACCCCATAAACATTAGGATATTAGGTGAAGAATATGAGCATCGTTCATTTACTGGAAGGCAAGAGTGCATTAGTAAAGGCATCAAATTTTATTTTAATAAAAGAGAACATACCTTTTCAACAACTGAATTAAGACAGCGTGTAATAGATGCTGAAGCAGAAAAATTTATAGTAAAGGCAGGGAAATAAATGGTGACAATGGATCAAGCCGCTGTTTGGCTATCATCCTCAATTTTGGTAATGCTGGGTATTTTAGTTATAACGATTATTGTTATTTTTATCAACAATATCTTGCATAGATACTGGAAACCTGTTACAATTTTTTCTAGAGAAAGTTTTGGAATATTTGGTGGCCATCATCATGTTAATGATAGTTTATATTCTGTAAATCAAGAAGAATATGATCAACTGGTCAAGCATTTAGAAAAAATACGTACAGCTAATAAAAATCAAATGAGGCAAAAATGAAAGAACTATGGGTAGAAAAATATCGTCCTAAAAGCATAGATGGGTATGTGTTTAGAGACGCACATCAAAAAGAGCAAGTAGCAAGGTGGGTCAAAGAAGGAACCATCCCTCATTTGTTATTCAGTGGTAACGCCGGAATTGGAAAAACAACGCTGGCAAAAATACTTCTTAATGAATTGCAAATTAATGATTTGGATGTTTTAGAAATAAACGCCAGCCGAACTAACAGTGTCGAGGACGTTAGAGACAAAATTGTTAATTTTGTACAAATGATTCCATTCGGTGATTTTAAGGTAGTACTACTAGATGAAGCAGATTACTTGTCTCCCAACGCACAGGCGGCGCTTCGCGGAGTTATGGAAGAATATCATACAACAGCAAGATTTATTCTTACTTGCAATTATCCTAACAGAGTCATTCCTGCTCTGCATAGTAGGTGTCAAGGTTTTCACATTGAGCGAGTCGATATTACTGAGTTTACCGCTCGTGTTGCTACTATTCTTGTTGAAGAAAACATTGAGTTCGATCTTGATACGTTAGATACATTTGTCAAAGCTACATACCCTGATCTACGCAAATGTATTAACATGGTGCAGATGAACAGCTTAGATGGCAAACTGCACAGTCCAGAAAAGGGCGACACTGGCGATGCAGACTATCGTATTGAAATGGTCGAGCTGTTCAAAGCGGGCAAAATCAGTGATGCTCGTAAACTTATCTGCGGTCAAGCAAGACCTGAAGAAATAGAAGATATTTACAGATGGCTCTATGATAACATTAGCCTATTCGGCGATGATGAAAAACAGGAAAAAGCAATATTAATTATTAAACAAGGATTAGTTGATCATACTTTGGTCATTGATCCTGAAATTAATCTTTCTGCAACTTTGATTAGACTAGCACACCTATGACACACGTCGTAACTGAAAACTGTATCAAATGCAAACATACTGACTGCGTAGAAGTATGTCCCGTAGACTGCTTTTATGAAGGACCTAATTTTTTAGCAATCAATCCTGATGAATGTATTGACTGCGGAGTTTGCATACCCGAATGCCCAGTAGACGCCATTGTTCCAGATAATGTGGAAGACGTTAACGTTATTTTTTGGGTTGATCTCAACAAACGCCTTAGTAAAAAATGGCCCGTTATAACTAAGAAAAAATCTGCTTTGTCAGATGCAGAACAGTGGAAAGACAAACCTAACAAGATAACTCTCTTAGAAGAATGACGAAGAAAAAGTCCAACATTGCTAAAGGACGTGAAAGTTACGATGCTACTGTTGGATCAAATTTAGTAGCATTTTTTAATAAGAACGTTACTCCTTATCCCACCGAAGTAGGAGCACCTAGTTTTGATTTAGTGCCTGTGTCTAAACAAAAAGACATAATGATTAATCATGCTAGAATGTATGCACAGCAAGAATACAATAGGATAATGGAATTAGTTGCTGTACTGCAAAAACAAGCAGACAGTATTAAAAGACGATTAGATGTTACTGATGCTGTTCATGCCGCTGAATATCAATTCCAAATTGTTATGGGCCAATGTTATTGGCTTGTTTGGGATAAAAGAAAAGAAAAAACTTTGCTAGTTCATACAGGACCAAATGATTGGACTACTGGAGCCCCTGAGGATTACCAGTATCAAGTGCGTGTAAAATACATGGGTGATCATACTTGGTTGGAAGTTAATGACGAAGGTAAACCGATAGAATGAAACAGCGTTTAAAAACTGCTTACATGAAGACCGCAGAAATATTTGCGGAATTGAGCCATGCACGTAGATTGCATGTTGGTGCTATTATTGTCAAAGACGATAGAATTATTAGCATTGGATATAACGGTATGCCGGCTGGTTGGGATAATAACTGTGAAGATAAAAAATATGATCCCGGATCAGGCGGATGGCTAAGCCCTGAGGAAATAGAAGAACAATATCCCTACGAAGAATGGCACGATGAAGCAGGGCGCAATGTTCGTTACGGTCTAAAAACTAAACCAGAGGTATTACATGCTGAAACAAATGCAATCGCTAAATTGGCTAAAAGCACTGAGTCTGGTGCTGATGCTACTATGTTTATTACTCATGCTCCTTGCTTGGATTGTGCCAAACTTATTTTTCAGTCTGGCATCCGCGGTGTGTTTTACCGTGACGCTTATCGTAGCGAAGATGGAGTACAATTTCTCAAAGCATCAGGAATAACTGTAGAACAAATAGAAAAGGGCTCCTAAGAGCCCTTTGTTTGAATCATTAGTCGCCGTATATGTCTAACACCTCCTTAACGGCCTCATGTCTTTCAATATCACCCATATCGAACTGCACAATGTCGATATGTTTAGGTTGTTTGTTTGCGAGTAGGTTGCAGAAATTTATCAATCCATTGTCGCTTCTTCTGTCTGCCTGTGCTAAATCTCCTGTCACTACCATCTTGGATCCTTCCCCCAAGCGTGTAAGTAGCATCTTCATTTGATTTACTGTAGCATTTTGCATTTCGTCTGCTACAATGTATGCGTTCTTGAATGTGCGTCCACGCATATACGCTAACGGGCTTATTTCGATAATACCTTCCTTTAGCATCTCTGCTATATCTGATTGTTTATAATATTCTCCCATAACGTCAAATATAGGTCTAGTCCAGGGCTGCATTTTTTCGTTCAAATCACCTGGCAAGAATCCTAGATCTTCATCTACGGAAACGGCGGGTCTTGTAACGATAATCTTATCTACCAATCCCTCTTGATATAACTTAATTCCATGCATAACAGCCAGCATAGTTTTTCCCGTACCGGCTGGACCGATAGCGAAAACGATACTAGTTTCTTCGTTTTGCAATTTTTGTAAGTATGTTTTTTGATTTGGGCTACGTGCTGACATTATTACACGTTGCTTCTTCTGAGGAAGGTATGGTTGAAAATCTATTACTTTAACTTCTGATGTAAAGCGTTTTTTCACTCTTTTGCTCATCTAAGTTTATCTCCTACTCAATGAGTAGGACTTGTAGTGACCGCCTAATCTCTACAGAGGTCCTACAAAGATATTTAACAGATAGGGAAAAAAATAAACACATAACACATAGAAACGATCCAGCTAAATAATTGAGTACAAGATTAGGATGCTTTTATGCGCGATATTTTAGACGTAATCAAGACCGTAGAATCCATATATAACAATAATTCAAGTCTAGCAGTTCTCAAAGATTTTGAGCGTGTTTTAGATGAGATGGATATCTACGTATATAAAAACTGGCAGGATGGTGAACTAGCATCTGGTCCCAAAATTGATCGTCATTGGGTAACTTGTGAATTTATGTGGCCTCACGCAAAAATGCCAGACCCAATTGCAGGTAAGAGATTATCAGGACTTGGGTGTAAGGTAAAATACATCAAGAGTAATTTAGTAGAGCCTAGAAAAATCCGTAGTCCGGACGATTTTCGTCCTGGGACAAAGAAAGGTAAACTAGATACTAAACCTATATGGTTGGTGGAAATAGCCATGCCAAAGAAAGTAGTGTTTGATATTTTTAACAGTTATATGGACCGTATACGTGAGGAACGCAAAGGCGATCCTGCAGATCAAGTTAAACCATCTGCAGCTCCAGGAGCAGCTCCAGCAGCTCCGGCGGCACCGGCAGCACCGGCAGGAGCACCAGCATAATGAGACTGGATGAAACATTACTTGCCGGAGACTTAAAAGGTTTAGTAAGCCACGTCTTCGAAATTGACAGCTTTAAAAGTAAAGTGGGCAAAGACGGTGAGATGGTTGTACTAAGTTTTACTGTTGATGAAAAAGAACCTGCTGATGATCTAGCACGTTTTTTAGAGATGGGTTATGATTATGTCATCGACGCTGACCCCACTAATGGACCCACAGATAACGGCAAATATAAAGTTTTCGTAGAAGTAAAACGTAGTAGATATATTGCTAAACAAATTTTCGACATCGTTGACGGTGTGCAACGATTGACCAATATAGATAATTTTAAATTTAGATATTATAAAAGCTTCAAGAGCATTCCTGCTACAATAGAAAATTTAGAGGAATACGTGCCAATTGATGAAGGCACTTACGAAGAAAGAATATCCAATAACCGACTAAACAATTTTAGTAATTTTTTTAATAAAAGTTTTGTTGAAAATATAGATGTTTCAGATAACGATATTACGTTCAAAAAAATGTACGCTGAATCTTTAAAAATGAAAATTAGAGATTTTGGTTTGAAAGAAAGCGTTTATAGTAATTTCCCAGGAAAGTTAGATATAGATCCTAAAAGTACCTCTGAAGTTCTATACCTAACAAAAGTTTTAGGCAACTACAACATAACAAAAATCAACGAAACATTCATATTTGAAAATGAGGGTTATGCTGTAGCATTGGAGAAAGTTTAATGTGGCAACTTAGCTATATGTTCAGTTTGATTCCAGATAGTTTGTTTATTTGGATTACCTATGCACTGTTTGGATTAGGCGTTGTTCTCTATGTGGCTAGTAAACTAGTAGCATGGATCCCTTTTATCTCTCGTTATAAATTCCCTGCAGAACTTATTGGTGTGATTCTATTAGTTGTAGGTGCTTATTTTTATGGTGGATATGCTACAGAAAAAGTATGGCGTGAACGTGTAAAAGAGTTAGAAGACAAAGTAGCCAAAGCTGAAGCTGAAAGTAAGCAAGTGAACGAAGTTATCAAAGAAAAAATTGTAACTAAGGTCAAAGAGATTAAGATTTTCCAAGATAGAATTAAAGAGGTGATTGTGGAAAAAGAAAAAATCATAGATGCGCAATGTACTGTGCCTCAAGAAGCTCTAGATATTCTTAACGAAAGCGCCAAGGGTGTGGGAGATAAAAAATGAAAAAAATTCTTCTACTATTACCGACAGTTATGCTAGTAGGTTGTTTCAGCACAACTGCACCTGTTAAAAGAAATTTCCCAGAAATTCCACAAGAGCTAATGGTTGCTTGTCCTGATCTTAAACAGATTGAAAAAGGTACTCAACAATTAAGCAAAGTAATTACTACTGTAACTGAAAATTATGCCCAGTATCACGAATGCAAAGTAAAAGTTGATAACTGGATCCTCTGGTATAATACACAGAAAAAAGTTTTTGATAGCGTACAGTAATGAGGTTACGTGAACTTGATCTCAGTAAAATAAATCCGTTTGCTGATAAACCTAAGCAGCCAGTGGCCAAGCCTGTAGTTCAAGAACCCACACCATTTAATCCAGGTCAACACAAAGAGCTATTAATAAAATTGGCTAAATCAAAAGGTTTAACTAATCCAAACGATTTAGCCAGTTTTATAGGTCAATGTCAAGTGGAAACTGCAAACTGGACCGCAGCCACGGAAAATTTTAATTACACTGACCCTACTAGAATTTACAAAGTTTTTACCAGCAATTTTAAAAGTCCAGAAGAAGCAAAAGCATATGTAGGAAATCCAGTGGCGTTGGCAAATAGGGCCTTAGCCAACAAAAATGGTAACGGTGATGAAGCCAGCGGTGACGGTTGGAAATACAGAGGTCGTGGATTCATACACGTTACTGGTAGAGAATTATATGGTCGTGTAGGCGCCGCAGTGCATCCTGAAAAACCAACCATATACGTAGACAATCCCAGTCTGTTATCATCAGATCCAAAAGAATCAGCATTGGCAGCTATTGCTTATTTTAAAATTAAAGTAGGTAAAGGTAAAACTGCCAAACATGCTTCTAAAGTAGTAAACCCAGCAGGACTTAAAACCAAAGAACGTGTGGCTGCAACAGCTAAGGCCAAACAACAGTTAGCAGTTTCGCAACAACCGAAGAAAACAGGTCAGGCTGCTACACCCGCACCGCAAAAACCCAAACCATCCCAAATAGCTCAAAAATAGTAAATACTGTTGTATTATTTTTAGCCAAAGGAGCGCAACAATGGCAACAGCAGAAGAATACGCAAAAATGAGCGATTCAGAAAAGAAAAAAGAAGATTGGATGAACAATAAGTGGCGTCCAATGATGGGTTGGATGTACATGGTAGTCTGTATGGCAGACTTTGTTGTATTTCCGATCTTATGGAGTATTGTACAGGTACACGGTGGTGGAGAAGTAAAAGCACAGTGGATGCCAATTACACTACAGGGCGCAGGATTATTCCATATCGCCATGGGTGCTATACTTGGTATCGCTGCTTATGGTCGTACACAGGAAAAAATGGCAGGGGCTAACAACGGTGGGTTAAATGTTCCAACACCAACCCCAAGTTTTGGCAGCACACCTGCTGTGTCAGCACCAGCAACACCAAGTTTTAGTGCGGCAAAACCAGCAACACCAAGTTTTGGTAGTGCGCCAAGTACACCGGCATTTTCAGCACCAGCAACATCAAGTACTCCAGCAGTAGCTCGTCCATCTGTCACAAAACCATTTGACAGTGACGAAATGCCGCCAAGAGATTAAATCCAGTACATTGACATATAGGTCATCTTCTAGTATAATTACTAGTGATGACCTATTATGATATTCTGGGTGTTTCCAAAACAGCTTCCCAAGACGAAATTAAAAAAGCCTACAGAAAATTGGCTATGAAGCATCACCCTGACAAAGGCGGTGACGAACACAAGTTCAAAGAAATTTCTGTTGCTTATGACACACTCAGTGATCCACAAAAACGTATAGAATACGATCAATCCTTAATGGGCGGCCCACAGGTTAGATTTAATAATATGGGCGACTTTGCCGATATTAATGATCTATTTGGCGGAATGTTTAGCGCACATTTTGGCCCTGGGTTTGCCAATTTTAATCAACAGCGTCAAAGAAGAAATCGTGATTTAAACATCAGATGCACTATTAGTTTCAAAGATAGTTTTACTGGCAAAGAGTTAGAAGCAACGTTTCCATTACCAAACGGGAAAAGAGAAACAGTGGTTATCAATGTACCGCCTGGAATCGAAACCGGACAGACTATGCAGTATCGTGGATTAGGTGATGACAGTTTTCCAGATATGCCAAGGGGAAATCTAAATGTAACTGTTGTTGTAGCACCTGATGCAAAATTTATAAGACGTGACGACGATATTTGTACAACTATAGAAATAGATCCTTTCGAAGCTATGATTGGTTGCACTAAAGACGTTGAAACTATCGATGGTAAAAGATTACAGATAAAAATACGTCCAGGTATTAATCACGGTGGTGAATACAGTGCCACTGGCATGGGATTTCAAAATCCTAGATTACGTAGGACTGGAAATTTTAT
>JACCDJ010217056.1_pt1 | contig 13407 bp, 9 predicted proteins | sample 7444481 | NCBI WGS metagenome assembly JACCDJ01 (sample SAMN15323435, study PRJNA562643) | freshwater metagenome | isolation source: river surface water | place: USA:Blue River Watershed | collected 2017-08-15 | reverse complement strand
TACCGCGAAGCGACCGATGGTCAGATTTTAGAAGAAGGTATTACTGAAGCGGGCGCGATCTCGACATGGACAGCTGCGGCAACGAGTTACGCAGTGCATGGCTTGCCTATGCTGCCGTTTTATATTTACTACTCGATGTTTGGTTTTCAACGCATTGGTGATTTGATCTGGGCAGCCGCGGATCAACGAGCGCGTGGGTTTTTGATTGGCGCTACGTCGGGCCGTACTACGTTGGGTGGCGAAGGATTGCAGCATCAAGATGGCAGCAGTCATTTAATCTCGGCCACGATACCTAACTGTATTTCCTATGATCCAGCCTTTGCCTATGAGCTAGCAGTGATTGTGGACGATGGTATGCGACGCATGTTGTCTAACAATGAAGACGTGTTTTACTACGTGACAGTCACGAATGAAAACGAAGCTCAACCCAGTATGCCAGCCTCAGCACGCGAAGGCATATTACGTGGCATGCACTGTGTGGCTAAAACCGAGCGAGCACAAATCAGATTATTAGGTGCCGGCCCACTGCTTAAAGAAGCCATGGCCGCAGCCGCTCTGCTAAAAGATAATTTTTCAATTCACAGCGACGTATGGAGCGTAACTAGTTTTTCAGAACTCGCACGAGACGGCATTGCTAGTGAACGGTCGCGCCGACTGCAACATGCGACTGAACCTTCTTGGGTCAGTCAGCAATTATCAGATAGCAAGACGCCTGTGATTGCCGTTTCTGACTATGTACGCGCTGTACCCGAAAGTATTCGCGCTTACATACCTGCCCCTTATGTCACGCTAGGTACCGATGGTTTTGGTCGTAGCGATACCCGAGCGAGCTTGAGAGATTTTTTTGAAGTCGATGCCAAATGGATCGCTTACACCGCCTTGGTTGAAATTTATGGCGACAAAAAATCACCCGATGAAATGCGCGCTATGGCGGCTACGCTGGGACTCAATTTAGATAAACCGATTGCTTCATCGCTTTAAGAAATCATCACTCAAAAAACTAACGGCCCGCGAGGGCCGTTAGTTTTTTGGTGGTTCACTTCACTGCAACTTAATTCACTACAGCTTAATTCAATGAAGTTTATTTTTTAGCGCCAAATTGTTTTTCCATCTCACGACGAAATGTCACCGCCGTCGATTGTGCATCAAACGCTACATCATCCCAACCCACCGCTGCTCCAGCTTTAACAGGTCGTAATAACTTCACGCCATGTGCAAGACCTAAAGGCAAGCCACCTAACGCGATTGATTCGCTGGCGGGTAAGAGTTTGCCGTAGACAGTAAAGCCGCCTTCGCCATCCAACATTTCTCCCACAGCCAAATCACGTTTGGCGGTGGCGACCACATCACCATTCCAGCAAATGGGTGCGCCGGTCGACTCTTCACGCACACCAATCGATGCGACGGTAATACCGAGTTCGAGTCCAATTAAATGAAACGGTTTATACATTGATGAGTATTGACCACTAGGATCTGTAATCAAACCGTATTCTTTGAAGCAGCGCGCAACGTATTCACTATCAGCAGCAAAGGTGACATACACACCCCAACGTAAATCGCGAAACACAGGTCGAGTATCGCGTTCAACACTAGAAATAACCTCAACCTGACCGCGCACATCCAAAATACCGCCATCAGCAACGGGGCGCAGTACACGCGCTAAATCATCCACACCGACAGGCGGAAACCGCAGCCCGCGCGGCGCTGTCAATCCGGTGGCATTCGCCACTGACGCCATTTCAATCGCACTCTTGGTGCCATCTAAGAAGCTATTGAACATCTGAGCATTCATGCCACCACGAGCGGCATCTTCCGGCGTTAGCCCGTAGTGCTGCCAAACGGTGTCAGGGGTTGATGAATGATAAGTGGGCAAATATTTAGTGCCCTTTCCTGCAGCAACAACAGAAAAACCTGCCGCACGCGCCCAATCAACCATTTCACAAATTAATGAAGGTTGATCGCCATAGGCCAAGGAATAAATAATGCCCGCTTCATCAGCACGACGCTTTAATAGCGGGCCGGCTAATGCATCAGCTTCCACATTCACCATCACGATATGTTTGCCGTGCTCACAGCAAGCCAATACATGGGCAATACCTATCGCTGGATTACCGGTTGAATCAATGATGATATCGACATGCGGTGATTTGATCAGTGCCATGCCATCATCGATGATGGCGGTGTTACCGTTTTTTGCAGCTTGCTCTAATGATGATGCTGAAAATGCTTCATCCTTCCAGCCTACATTGCGTAACGCCGCCTTAGCACGATCAGGTGAAAGATCAGCAATACCCACCATGTGCAGACCGGGGGTGCGCGGTACTTGCGACAAATACATCGACCCAAACTTGCCGGCACCGATCATACCGACACGCACAGGTTTTCCCGCTGCTGCACGCTGCATCAGCTTAGCGTGAAGATTCATGAATGCCTCGCTTAAGAAATGACTTTGAGAAAATTATTTTTGTAACTGCGCCAACAGTCGCTCTGCTCGAATTAACACCGGCTTATCGACCATGCGGCCATCGACCTGAACCGCAGCGCCTCCCGCTGATCCAGCGGCATCAATTACACGGCGCGCCCATGCTAATTCTTCAACAGATGGCCGATAAGCCGCATTTACAGTGGCTACTTGTTTAGGATGAATACACAATTTGGCACCAAAACCAAAGCGTTTTCCACGCAGGGTATCGGCTTCCAGAATGCCCACGTCTTCAATTGAAGTAGTGACGCCATCTACAGGTGGCGCCAATTCAGCGAGTCGTGAAGCGAGCACGAGTTGGGAACGAAAATAATCCAGCTCTCTATCATCGCCCTCAATACCCATATCCACACAAAAATCTATGCTGCCAAAAATTAATCGGGTAACACGCTCTTGTTGTGCCAGCTGGGTAATATGATTGATGCCTTGCGCGCTTTCGATCAGTAGCTTCACTGCTTTTGCACCGGCAGCAACCACTCTTTTTACATCCGCCACCTCGCCAGCTTTCGGCAAGATAATTTCAGCCACACCTTCGCGAGCGCACAGCGCAAGGTCATCCGCAAACCACGAAGTATCGGCACTGTTGATACGAATAGCGACTGACGCATCTTTTGATAACCATGCAGCTAATGCTTCGCGCGCTGAGTTTTTATCGTCAGGCGCGACGGCATCTTCCAAATCAATAATGACGCGATCAGCGCCCGCTGCGAGCGCTTTATCAAATCGCTCGGGACGTGTAGCTGGAACAAATAAATAAGAAACAGGTGCAGGACTGCGCATTCAAATGGCCTTTGATGTTTTAAGTTCGGCGATGGCTTGTGATGAATAACCCAGCGACGACAGTATCGCTTCGGTGTGCTCACCCAGCGCGGGAATTGCATCCATACGCGCATCCCAACCAGAACTCGCACCAGGTGGTAACAAAGCTGGTATCGGCCCCACGGGTGTTGCAACTTCCGTCCAACGCTCGCGCGCTCGCAGCTGAGCGTGCTCCCATATATCTTTCATCTCATTCAAACGCGCATTAGCGATCTGCGCTTTTTCAAGTCGTTCAGTGACTTGTTCTGCAGTCAGTGTTGAAAATGCGTCGCGTATGATGTCGTACAACGCTTTGCGCGCGCCACTACGTAAACTGTTGTTAGAAAACCGTGCATCCGTTGCCAATGCGGGTTGTTGCAGCACCTGCTCACAAAACGTGACCCACTCACGCTCATTTTGCAAACCTAACATCACTGTTTTGCCATCACCGGAGGGAAACGGCCCATAAGGATAAATAGTGGCATGCGATGCGCCTGCACGCACCGGCGGTGGTGCGCCATCGAACGCGTAATACATGGGGAAATTCATCCACTCGACCATACTCTCAAGCATGGACACATCAATGTGGCAGCCCTCACCTGTTTTACCGCGTTGTATCAGTGCTGCCAAAATATTCGTATAGGCATACATACCGGCAGCGATATCCGCCACCGAGCAACCGGCTTTTGAGGGTTCTTCTTGCGTGCCCGTTACTGATAAAAATCCGGATTCACTTTGTATAAGTAAATCGTAGGCTTTTTTGTCGCGATACGGACCATCGGAACCATAGCCTGAGATGTCGCACACGATCAATTGGGGATACGCCGAATGCAAATCAGCAAACGACAAACCTAAACGCGCAGCGGCACCGGGCGCTAAATTTTGAACCAGCACATCAGCATCGGCCAATAAGCGATGCAATATGACGCGTGCTTCGTCATGTTTTACATCCAGCGTCAGGCTTTCTTTGGAACGATTGGTCCATACAAAATGCGAAGCCATGCCACGGACACGTTCGTCATATGCGCGCGCAAAATCACCTACACCAGGTCGTTCGATTTTAATGACACGCGCACCTAAATCAGCTAACTGACGCGTACAAAAAGGCGCGGCGATAGCGTGCTCGAGCGTGATTACTTTGATTCCATCTAAAGGTCGCATGCAAATTCCTGTAATTATCTTTTCGTGCGCGATCAGGCTACTACATCAAGCCAGTACAGCAGTCGCTTGCATAGTTAACTCACCACGAGCATTCGCTGCCCATAAATGCGCTTCATGACCATCGGCACTTAATTTACCGTTGACGCTAAACGTATCGGTATCGAACGTTGGGCTAACTGCTCGAAAACTAAACTCACGCACGCGTTGTTGTGGCACCTGTGAGCACAACAGCTCCATCAGCATGGTGGCAATCAATGGCCCATGAACTATCAGACCGGGATATCCCTCAACGTCAGTGGTGTAACTACGATCGTAATGGATTCTATGCCCATTGAATGTTAACGCGGAATAGCGAAACAGCAGCACAGGGTCCGGCGTAATGGTGCGAGACCACATGGCATCGCTGGGCGCAGCTTTGGTGGCGGCTGGTGCCGCCCCTGGTAAAGGATTATCGCGATACACGATATCGTGCTCTTCATATATCGAGACCTTGCCGTTGGCGCCAATTTCGTGAGCAACGGTGACAAACGCTAGTCGACCACTGTTGCCGGTCTTAACATCGATAGCTTTGATGCGCGATACACGTTGAGCATCGGATCCGACGGGTAGATCGCTATCAAATTTCAAACGACCGCCAGCCCACATTCGGCGTGGCAGCTCGACGGGTGGCAAAAAGCCACCTCGCTTTGGATGACCATCGGGTCCAATACCCGAAGCCGGACTCACCGCCCAAAAAAATAGCCAATGCCACAACAATGGCAATGGATCACCGACTGAGATGTTCTGCTCTTTATCCAAGGTCGCTGCCATCGCGTTAACGGCCGCGACATGAATCAAATCCTCGCGTGTCTCGTTACGTCCTACCCATTGCTTCAACAAATCAAGATCCAGCGGTGGCAGACTCATGGCTTACCCAATAAATGTTTATTAAAGCAGCATTTTCCAGTACGAATACAGCGCCGACAATTTGCATTTTTTGAAGGGGCAATTGCCGCCCGAATTGCCTATCTTGCTTAGGAATAGGCGTAAATAACCATAGCGCGACAAAGGGAGGCTTTTTCTGCGACTTATGGCTCTAGAGAGCTATAATGCCGGCTCTTTAACGCCGACTCACGACGTTGCCCCTCTTAGACGGTGGCAAAGCCCAATTCAGAGCATTAGCCAATGCAGCGCTACAGCACCAACGCTGATTCCATCACACCCCACTCGCCCTTGGTACGACGGCTGCAGTCGCTGCCTGAGCCGCTGGTGGTCGGTATTTTATTGTTCTTATGGTTGGTTGCCACCAGTTGGGTTCGGCCTCTATCGCTGCCCGACGAAGGCCGCTATGCCGGCGTGGCTTGGGAAATGGTGCGATCAGGTGATTGGCTGACGCCGACCCTGAATGGTCTGCCGTATTTTCATAAGCCACCCCTGTTTTATTGGCTGACCGCGGTATCGCTCTCACTGTTTGGCACTATTGAATGGGCTGCTCGATTGGCCTCCTGTGTTGGTGCGATGCTTGGCGCGGGAGCGGCTTATCTTTTGATTCGACGCTGGATGTCGCACAGCATCTCGCGCTGGTATCTACTCATTCTCGCCACTACTCCTTTGTTTTTCGGAGGTGCGCAATACGCCAATCATGACATGCTGGTGGCAGGCTTTATCAGCATGGCGATTGCATTGACTGCTGATGCGGTGCTGTCGCTGCAAGCGACTCAACCTTGGCGCATTCAATTACTTGGTGGATGGTTATGCGCGGCGCTGGGTCTACTCTCGAAAGGCCTAATCGGTATCGTACTGCCCGGTGGCGTTGTATTTTTTTGGCTGTTGCTAGGCAATCGCTGGCGCTTGCTTCCGAAATTGTTTTGGTGGCCCGGCCCACTTCTGTTTTTGCTAGTTGCCTCACCGTGGTTTGTATTGATGCAGCAGAAGTTTCCGGATTTTTTCCATTACTTCTTTGTTTATCAGCACTTCCAACGCTTTTCACAAAGCGCATTTAATAACGCGCAACCTTTTTGGTTTTATCCAGCGGTCATAGCACTGACCTCGCTACCTTGGACACCATGGCTACTTACCCGCTGGGGTTTGAAGCGTGATTTCAACGATACAACTACGCCTGCGCTACGCACGCTATTTTGGCTTTGGATAGGCGTTATTACGCTATTTTTCTCTATACCTACATCAAAACTGGTGGGGTATGTACTCCCCGTTATGCCGGCACTCGCTGCCCTCATCGCAGAAGGCTTAGCGAATGTCACCCGCTTTAGTTGGCGTTGGAAATTCGCCATGGTCGTCGCCGCCGCTTCTCTATGTGCGGGCTCTATCATCGCCATTACGCGCGCCGATGATATTTCTTCCAAACCCTTAGTCGCAGCTTATCGTGAGAATGCAGCCTCAGGCGAGCCCTTGGTGTTCTTGCAGGCGTATCGTTTCGATGTACCGTTTTACGCCAGACTCGCTGAACCCATCATCATCATCGATAAGTGGGACACGCCCATTGTGAAAGATAGCTGGTCAAAAGAATTAGCCGATGCAGCTAAGTTTAGGCCGGCAGCGGGTGAAAAAGTTTTGGTAAATACTCCCGATATGCGCAAAGTTTTATGTGCTCAACCTGTGACCTGGGTCATATCCCCGAAGAGCTATATCGCTAACAGTAAAGAATTTAATTCATTGGAGCCAGTCGCCAAAAATAGTTTGTATGTCTTGGTAAAAGTGACCTCTTCTTTACCGCCACTAGCCTGCAACTAACGATTTACATTTATTCCCGAGATGTACTAGCAAAAGAAGCTATTTTCCTACGTACGATTATTCAAACAAATTTTTTCATCCAATAGTAAGGAACTAGGAAATACTGATTTGTTGGGTATTTTATGGCGAGCCAGAATAGCAGTGCGACGCGGGGCTACACTAATTAAGCGCGTAGCTTCGGTCGACTTCTCGAGAAATAACTGATTTTAAGTAAATCAATACTTCCTTGGCATCGACTAATGATGGGAAAAGTGACCCGTTTTTTTATTTTATCCGTACTGCTTTAGGAATTAACTGTGTCAATTAGTAATCCAGAATTTTCAACCTCGTCGATCATGGGCCCAGTGCGGGTATCGGCGGCTGGTGAGTACACTAACGCACCAACATCAGTTCTTGTTTTGGCAGCGATTGGCGTCGTGTTTGGCGACATTGGTACGAGCCCTCTGTATGCGCTCAAGGAATGTTTTAGCCCCCAGCACGGCATACCCTACTCACCTGGCGCTGTAATGGGCATCATTTCAATGATCTTCTGGTCATTGATTTTGATTGTCACCGTAAAGTATGTGGTGTTTGTTTTGCGCGCGGATAACAATGGCGAAGGTGGCGTGCTCTCGCTGATGGCACTCGCTTTACGCGCAACGCGTTCAGATAGAAAAAAAATCTCCGCCGGTCTGCTCATGCTTGGCGCATTAGGCGCCTGTATGTTACTGGGTGAATCGGTGATTACGCCGGCCATTTCTGTGCTGTCAGCGATTGAAGGTCTTGAGGTCATCGCGCCAGATTTGAAACGCTATGTGATCCCACTCACTTTAGTGATTGTTATTCTTCTTTTTTACGTACAAAGCTATGGTACAGCGGCAGTGGGACGCTTGTTTGGCCCCGTGATGGTGATTTGGTTTTCAGTACTCGCTCTTTTAGGTGCGATGAATATTTATGACAACCCTCAGATATTAGCTGCAGTCTCACCCCTCTACGCGATTGCCTACATCCAAGAACATGCCTTGCAAGCGTATATCGTGATGGGATCAGTTGTATTGGCTGTTACGGGTGTTGAAGCACTTTACCTAGACATGGGTCACTTCGGACGTAAGCCCGTTCGCTTGGCTTGGTTGTTGGTAGCCCTGCCCGCACTGCTGATGAATTATTTTGGTCAAGGTGCGCTGGTTCTATCCAACCCGCAAGCCATAGAAAATCCGTTTTATATGATGGCGCCGGAATGGGCTATCTGGCCTTTGGTAGGTTTGGCGGCAGTAGCCACGGTGATTGCGTCGCAAGCCGTTATTTCTGGCGCGTTTTCATTAGCGAATCAAGGTATCTTGCTTGGACTATTACCGCGTATGGAAATTCTTCATACATCAGAAACTGAGCGCGGCCAGATTTATATGCCCATGGTGAATTGGCTGCTACTTGCTTTAGTTATTTTTACGGTGATCCAATTTAAAGAGTCCGGTAATTTAGCCGCCGCGTATGGCATCTCGGTAACCACCACAATGCTGATTACGACCACGATGCTAGGCGTGGTGATGTATAACGAGTGGAAAATTAAACCTATCTTTGTGATTGTGCTGGTTGGCCTATTTTTTATTGTTGATTTTTCTTTCTGGACCGCCAACTTAATCAAGGTCAAAGATGGCGGTTGGTATCCCTTAGGTTTAGGTGCAATTTGCTTCTTGATGCTGACCACGTGGTACAAAGGGCGGCGCTTACTGAGAGAGCGTGTCGAAGCCGATTCCATCCGCTTGCCCGAGTTTGTATCAGCGTTGCTAGCGCACCCGCCCCATCGCGTTGAAGGTACGGCCGTTTTTTTAACCGCGCATATTGATTTCGTGCCCGTCGCTTTACTCCATAATTTAAAACATAATCGCGTGCTGCATCAGCGCGTCCTATTTTTAAAGCTGTCGATATGGGATGTGCCTTATGTTAAAGATGAAGAGCGGCTGACTGTCAAAGAACTCAGTGGGAATGTGTATGTCATCCGTGCAGTGCATGGATTTAAAGAAACGCCTGACATCAATCATGTCTTAGCTCTGCTTGAAGCACAGACCGGAATGAAACTAGAACTTGCCGACACATCATTTTTCTTAGCGCGCGATACCGTTGTACCCAGCAACTTGCCAGGTATGGCGATTTGGCGCGAGCGCTTGTTTGCCTGGATGATGCAAAACGCCGCCAAGCCCTCAGACTTTTTTAGAATCCCTCCGAATCGCGTCGTCGAACTGGGCACCAAAATAGAAATCTAACGCAGCATTACTCACATCAAAACAGCGTTGCTCATTCACCCGCGACGCTGCCTTCACGACGCGGATCAGCACCTCCTGTGAGTCCCGATGAATCACGCACTATCGCCTGTACACCGCTAGGCATAGGAAAAACATTCACTCGATGCCCTTTGTCGCGCAATGCAGGAACCAGTGATTCAAGCGCTGTACCACGCTCAATTTCTGTATCGCGATTACGGCTACCCATATTGGGAAGTTTGATCGCTTCGTAGGCATTAAGATTCCAATCGATCACACCGATCAAGGTCTTAGCGACAAAATTAATAATCGAGCTTCCACCCGGCGAGCCGACCAACATAATTAACTGCTTATTTTTAGTGACGATGATGGGCGCCATCGAACTACGTGGACGTTTACCTGCTTCCACTCGGTTGGCTACCCACTGGCCGGAAGCGTCTTTGGGTTGTAATGAAAAATCGGTCAGTTGATTATTCAATAAAAATCCACGTACAAAAATCTTGCTACCAAATTCCGATTCGATCGTACTCGTCATCGAAACACCATGACCGTAGCGATCGACAGCCACCAAATGCGTCGTCGAAGGTAAATCGCGCGCATTGTCAGCGCCGCGTTTCTTTAGCAAATTTATTACTTCACCAGGGAAGGCAACACCCATGCTGACACGACTATCAATGTGCGCTCCGCGTGATCGCAAATACTTAGGATCTAGCAAATGAGTCACCGGTACCGACATGAAATCGGGATCCGCTACATAACGCTCACGATCAGCAAACGCCAAGCGCCCAGCCTCTGAAAAATAATGCACAGCCTCCAGCGACATAGGCATCATTTGATCCATCTGATGCTGCTCTAACATGCCCAACATCTGCAGCACGGCAATGCCACCTGAAGAAGGCGGACCCATGCCACACAAACGTAGTTGCTTGTAGTTGCTGCAAACCGGTACGCGCTCTTTCGCTTGATATTTTTTCAAATCATCCAAACTCAAGTCACCCGCTTGAGTATGTGCATGCACAGCATCAACGATCGCCTGAGCAATCTCACCTTGATAAAAAACATCGACACCTTGGCTAGCAACATGGCGCAGCACCTCCGCTAGTTGCGGATTTTTCAAAACATATCCAATGGGAGCAGGCTCGCCAGCAGGATAAAAATATTCACGTGCGCTTTGTTGCGCAAACAAATCGCGATTACCTGCAATTTGCGCATGAAGCCTTGGCGAGACGGGAAAACCCTGCTCGGCCAACTCAATAGCGGGCGTAAACAAGCGTGCCCACGCTAAGCGACCATGCCGGCGATGCGCCAGTTCTAGCATGCGCAGCAGCCCCGGAGTTCCGACCGATTTGCCGCTATTCACCGCCGCGTTAAAAGACATCGCTTTGCCATCGCTCAAAAAACGATTGGTGTCGGCTGCCGCCGGCGCTGTCTCGCGACCGTCATAGCTTTGCACCCGACCATTCGCCGCGTTATAGGTCAACAGAAAAGCCCCACCACCCAAACCTGAGGATTGCGGCTCAACCAGCGCCAGCACTAATTGCATGGCAATCGCCGCGTCCACCGCCGAGCCACCTTCACGCAGAATTTGATCGCCAGTTCGCGTTGCCAAGGGATTGGCAGCAGCAGCCATCCAGCGTTTTGAGCGGACTAATGCGGTCTCGGTAACACCTGTAGCCGCTTCGGGATTAGCCTCGGGCGGGCTTGGGCTGCGCGCTTGCGCCACCGTACCGCCCCAGAAACAGGCCCAGATTAGAGCGAACGACACGGCTAGATCACGAAAAGTCATGGGTGTCAGATGGACTGGAAAGTGTGCTTTGGGGAAATATGTGCGGTATTATGTTTCATAAAGGATACGCCCACACCACAGTCGCTGAATAGCGATGGATGTGGCTTCATTTTAAGCGGCATCAGTCGATATATAAGCCGACAAGTCTGCATGAGAAAGCGCGATGGCTGACGAAGAAGCAAAAGCAGAAGAAGTAAAAGAGAATGCCAATGTCGACCCCGACGAGGAAGGTCTTCCCGTCGAGGAGGAAGCGGCTGCGCCTGCTGGCCCCGAACCCATAATCAAAAAGAAAAAGTTGGATGCCGACCATGCGGGTGCGCATGGTGGTGCGTGGAAAATTGCGCTGGCCGACATGATGACGGCCATGATGGCCTTCTTTCTGCTCATGTGGCTGCTTGGTGCAACCAACGATAGCCAGAGAAAAAGTATCGCCGACTACTTCAGACCAACGTCGCATAGTGCGGTCGCAATGGGTGAACGTCCAGGACCTGGCGGCTTGATCGGCGGCTTTTCGGTCATGGACAGCGACGCCATGCCGTATGCAGGTAAAACGACGAGTTTCTTGAATCGCGAGACGCCACGCTCAGAGGCTGGTACGCAATCGGGCGATGGCAAAACCAAAGACGAAACCAAGAATAAAAATCCGGAAGAAATTTCAGCTGAAGAACGCGCGAAAATCGCCGCCGAAACTGATCAGAAAAATTTTGACAAGCTAGAGCAGGAAGTCAAAGAAAAACTCTCGATGAACAAAGAGCTAGAGAAGATTAAAGATCAGGTTAAGTTCATCCGCGAAAAAGATGGTCTGCGTATTGAAATCATCGACAAGGCCGATTTTTCTATGTTTGGTCTGGGTACCAACAAAATGCAATCGAAAGCATTCACCTTAATTCGTGAAGTCGCCAAGTCGCTCGCGACTATGCCTAATAAGGTAGCGGTGCGCGGCCACACAGATAGTTTGGCCTATGACGATGGTGTTAATAGCAACTGGTCGCTATCGGGCATGCGGGCTGAAGCAACGCGACGTTTACTTGCTGAAGCGGGTCTGCCACCGAGTCGCTTTTATCGCATAGAAGGCGTAGCTGATACCGTACCTTACGTTCCAAATAATCCAGCCGACCCACGTAACCGTCGCATCAGCATCACCATCTTGTACCAAGATCAAACACCCAAAGGATAAGTGGCATGCGCGTCTTTACCACCACGCCTATGTTTCTTTTACTGGCGCTAGCGATGTCATCTGCATACGGTCAAAACGCCCCGGCGGCGGCGGCAGCGGCGACTCCCGCTGCTACCAAACCCGCCGACGCTAAGACTGACCCCAAAGCAGATACGTCGAAGGTTGATGCGAAATCAGCTGCGGCCAAACCTGCCGCTGCACCTGCTGCTAGCACCGATGCTAAAAAACCTGCAGACGCTTCTGCTAAGCCCGCAACGCCTGCAGTAGCCGATACCAAGCCCGATGCAAAAAAACCAGCAGTACCGGCCTCACCTGCTGCCGCTACAGCAGCGGGCACTGCCGATGATGGTGCTGCTGCCAAAACGGTCAAGGCAGACGGACCACCCTGCGTGGTTGCTGAATTTCGAGCTATAGGTATTGATGAGCAAGACGTGACCAAGCGCCGCTCGCGTGCACTCAGCTGGCTGCAGCAACGGTCTAAACAGTGCTCGGTAGAACAACTACTGATGATTAGAAATAACCGCTCCCAATGGATGGGCACAGCGGATTCAGCCAAACTAGCTTCGGTGGTGGATTCATTACTTGAGGCGATTGCTGCAGAAAATCCTAGAGTGGCTGCGCTACTTTACGGCACACCACCACCACCGCCTCCGCCGGGCGGCGAAGACAAAAAATAAGTGGTGGTTTAATAAACTGCTAGAGGATTAACTGCTCAAGGCTCGAAGCTGAAGCTTGAGCCTGTACTACGGGTTTAGCCGTCGCGACCCATCATCAAAAATGACGGAATAGACGATTTCACACGCGAACGCGGAGCAACACCTGCTGGTGCACTATCGTTCGGTACTGGGCGCTTGGTGGTTGGCTCAGCGGTTGAATTACGCACCGCACGGAAGCGATCCAAAATGGAACCACTGACCTTGTGCGTCAGGCTGGCCTGTTTTGATGACGAACGGATATCGGCTTCTGTCTGTCCGAGTTGCTCAATAGAGCGACCGAAATCAAGGAAGTTCTCGCGAATCTCTTGATTGCTGGTCAT
>JACCDJ010259287.1_pt1 | contig 13412 bp, 10 predicted proteins | sample 7444481 | NCBI WGS metagenome assembly JACCDJ01 (sample SAMN15323435, study PRJNA562643) | freshwater metagenome | isolation source: river surface water | place: USA:Blue River Watershed | collected 2017-08-15 | reverse complement strand
TGGACCGGCACAGCTATCTATCACGTCGCAGGTCGCACACCCTCTCGCTATAGCGGCAGCTCCACAGGCTTTTCCATCCCAATCGCAGCCGGAATTCGCTTCCGCGTCGGCTCAATGCAAGGACGGATGATTCCAGGTGAAGAGATGCAGATGGATAAGGATCAAGGAATGGTGAAGTTAACCAACCAACGACTTATCTTCGCCGGTCCCATCGCAACTACCGAGTGGGCATTTTCAAAACTACTCTCCACCTTCTCAAATCCGGATCGAACAGATTTCATCTTCGGAGTTTCCAACCGACAGAAGTCATCCGGCCTTAGATTTACTCCCGAGGATGGCTACGCCTTCTCTCACCTATTTGCCTTAGGCCTGTACTCATATGAAAACGGAATCCCCGCGACCATCAAGGCGATTGAGGATGAGCTAAAAGAGGGCGCTGCAGATAAGCCGAAGTTGGAGTTACCAGCAAGCGAGTAGGGGATTAACTGAAAGCCCAAACCCGTTTCATGCCCTTTTTAACATAAACGATTTCACTCATTTCTGCATTTCTTCTTCAAAAATTATTCTAAGAGTGATTGTTTGAGGGTACATTACATTTATGAGACGAGTCTTTATAGTTTTGCTAATGATCTCCCTAATCAGCGTTCCAGCACCAGCTAATGCAGAAGAAGTTGTCCTAGAGGGTTTTGCAACATTTAATTTTCCATCAACGGTCAAACTAAGAAAAACAGGTTGCCAAGAGGTAAAAGTAAATTATGTCACTAATGAAGATCTCCCCCGTGAGAATTCAGTCATGATCGTGGCAATAACCCCAATAAACAGCAGGCGGGCTCATGGATATGCAGCATGGTTGTCAACTTTAACTTACATGGGTGAAGACGCATTGCCCCCAATGGCAAGATTGGGTGTCTTGCCTGTTAAAGTTTGTAGGAAAGCCTGGCTATACTCAGAGAAAGCAACAAGGCTTACACCTGCAGTTACAGCTGGCACTTATCAAATTATATTTGGTGGAAGTTTTTATGATGCGGTGACTGGTGAAATGAAAGATGGAAAAATCGAAATTTCAAGAAAGATAAAATTCACTAAGTAGTCAAATCCTAATTGTTTTTGTAAAGCTTCGAACACCAAGAGTCATATGTCTTCTTAGCACTCGCCATGTATTCGTCCATGATTCCCGGATCATATGTACCATTCTTTTTAGCTTGATTACCAAGTTCTAATACCTTGTCATTAAACACGCATGACTCCTCATCTTTTCCGAGAAAGATCAAGAGTGATGAATATATTGCGGTACCAGTGAAGTCATTTCGAGCTGCTAGTTTTTCGTACCAGATGGCAGCCTGTGAATAGTTTTTCTCATCAAGTCGGTAAATCGTGCCTAGTTTGCGCATCGCAGGAATGTTTCCCTTGTCAGCTGCTTTTATAAGGATAGCTTTACCCTCAGCTTTTTGTCCTTGATCGTACGCCAGGGCACCCTGAACAAAAGTGGACAGAATGTCTCCGAAGCTAGCGCCTTTAACTGCCCACTTTTTTGCGTCAGCTAATTTATTGTCAAAATAATAAATGTAGGCAAGTACACCCATGTTGACTTGGTTGCCCTCATTTGCTGACACAAGCAGCCACTTCTCAGCCAGCTTATCATCCCCAATTTCATCAGCATATGAGATGAGTGCATTTAATCCTTTAGAACTTCCCAATTCAGCTGATTTTGTTAACCATGATACGGCTTTATCTTTTTGGCCCAAGTCTCTGTAGTAGATGCCTAGCCAAGTTGCGGCGTCACCGCTTCCATATTCAGCTGCATCTGTTAAGTAAAGAATCGCCTCCTTAGTTGCTCCAGCTCTAGAAAGAATAAAACCATGCATCATTTTGCAGTATGCGATGTCTTTTAGGGGAGAAGTGCGAGTTGCACCATAACTAGTGTCTGCACAGATTTTTGTCCATCGATCCCTTTCTACGGTATTAGAAAGCTCGGTGTAGGTTTCAATCAAATACTTGGTGCTATTCAGATCCTTTCTTTTGGCACCGATTAAGAGCCACTTTTCTGCTTCCTTATAGTTTTTTTTGTCAAAGTAAGTCACTCCAACATGGAAAATTGAAGCCAGATCGCCTTTCTCGGCAAAAGGTAGACACAGATTGATTATGTTTGTGCCTTTACTCTCAAATTCATCCTGGCATGCGCGAGAGCTTGAAGGGGCACTTGCTTGGGAATTTGATGTAGGGGTAACCGCGGGATTTGCATCGATAGGCGTAGGACTTGTTGAGGAACTTGGAAGCACTCCGGGGGTATCTGAAGTGCTTGATTTAACATTAACGCCACTATCTTGAATTTGGACTATTCCATAGGAGGCTAAGCCCGCACTTAAAAGTGTGACAACTACTGCCGCAGATGCAATCTTCTTTACGGTTGTCTTCTTTACCGAAAGCTGCTTCCTATCCTGAATTAGCCGCCTTTGTGAATCGCGATTAACTTTTGCAAATTCCTTCTTGACTAATTTGCTACCCGATTTGCCCGCCATTAAGTCGCTTATCAATTGGGAGAAAACAAGTAGAGACCCTCGTTCTTCGGGATTCTTATACAAAAGCGGAGTGAGAACTTGGATTTGACTCTCTGATAATCCAGCGAAATCAGGACGATTATATAGAATGGAGTCTCTCCACTCAGCGTCATTACTTCCGCTAAATGGGTAGTGACCGGTTGCCGCGAAAATCAAGGTGCCGGCTAGTGAAAAGTTATCCATCTCCTTCGGCCTTGATGATCCAAAGTGCTCAGGAGACATAAATGGCCGCGTTCCGGCAACAAGTTCCACTGAGGTTAGACGAGGGTCTTTTTCAAGATAAGAAAGTCCAAAGTCGATCAAGATAGGACCAGAATCTCCCATCACAATATTTCCTGGACTCAAATCCTTATGAAGGATTTGCTGGGAATGACAATAAGAGACGACCTCTGCCAATGAAAGTGCTAATTCATACCATTCGTCACCTTCGATGGGACCATTGAGTTCAATGTATTGTTCTAAATTCAACCCACTTATGTACTCAACTGCAAAATATGGAACACCAGATGACGTGTCGCTTTCTACATACCTAGCAATTTTGGGATGGTCTAGCAGCTCAAGGTTTTTGATTTCAGTAAAGAAGCGCTCGACGGCCAATTGATCATGAAGATTTTCTTTCTTAATTACCTTAAGTGCAACTTGTTGGCGTTCTTTTTCGGCCAAGTAAATGGTGCTTTGACCGCCCTCTCCAATCAAACCTTTGAGAATCCAGCCTTGAAATGACTTTGGATCACCATCACGCAGTGGCTGGATAGAGGACTTCACCAGATAAGGGTATCCGCAAGTGAATAAATTGAGGCAGCAAACTATAAGTCAAGTTAAAGATGTGCGTTTAGCTCTATTTCAACATCGGAGAGAATCTCTCGTTTTGGATTGGTCAGTTCAACAATTAGGCTATTACCTTCAGACTCTAGATTCACACTTAACGCGGGTGCCTTTGGATTTCTGATTAATTGCCCTCTTAGCAAATTGATAGCAGGAGTTATCAGATCTTTATCGACCGAGGGCAGGTTGAAGGTAATCTTGAGGGAGCTATTTCCAATCTTCGAGGTGTAACTCGCTAGTTTCGTCGAAGAACCCTTAGGCTTCTTTGCAGCCGCTTTATAGGCCCTTCTGGTGCTTTTAGTTTCATTAAGGTCTCGTTGTAATTGATCCCATGAACGTGCCTTGTAATTTACAAGGTCAGTAAACCTACCTTGAATCGAATCTTCCAGATAACCACCCCACTTGTATCCAAGCTCCATACTGAGAATTTCTGATCCGTATGAGTTCCAATGCTTTGAATAACTAGAAATCGACTTTGTACTCACAGTGCCTTTCTTACTGCGTGAAGATTGGCCTTCGTTATTTTCCATTTGTGTGTTACTCAAGAAATCACAAAGTTCATCGACCAAAGTCAGCCAACGCTCGACAGAATCTTCATCGCGAAGTGTTGCCTTCTTTATGGCTTCAACCTTATTTTGATACTCGTTTAAGTCCTGCTTAGAAATCAACATTGTTTGAAGTTTGAACGAAGGAACTTCACATTGGGCAACATAAGACTGGATGGCCCCCACCCGGAAGCGCGCATAGTTCAGAAGTTTTGTGTGAGGGGAGACGATCTCAAGGATTTCGTTAGCCACTGTCTCAAGATCTGCCTCATGAACCGATGAATTACTCAAGCGGGTTATCAAGCTATTGAAACCCCATTGTCCACCGGCAATTGCAGCTGAAACTAAAGAGCTGCTAAGCGAGGGAGTCAGAGAACCTAAGTCCGCTCCTTTGAAGTAAGAAGTGATATCGGCAAGAGCTGCCTGCTCAACCATTTGGCGGCAATCCTTTAGCTCAGCACCTGAATAATTCTCGAGGGTGCGTAAGGCGTCCGAGCCTTTGAGAGTGGTTTTTGATGAAGCCATGCCAAAACCATATCAACTTTCTATCAGAATGCAAATCTCGCTATCAAGAACCCTTCCGTGTCGCGACACGCTCAAAACAGGGCTATTTGAAGAGCCACTTGACATCTATCAATTTCTATCAATATTGTAGACCCATGACAACCAAGTTGGTTGTGAATAGGAGAAGCAAATGTTTAAGAAGAATTCAACAAAAGCATTGAAAAACAATGCTTTTAGAGCTTTGGTTGTTGGTTTCAGCGGCGCAGCTCTGGTCATGTCGTTGTCAGCATGTGCCCCAGTAAGCGCCTTGAAGACAGCCTACGAGGGTGAGCCCTTCCCTCAGATGCCAGCTCCCGAGGTAGCTACTTACGTCCTGGACTTGTCGGGGTCCACTTATCCAACAGCTCAGTTGGAGGCTTTGGGTTCAGGAATCTCTGAATTCATCGCCGGACGCTCTCTGGGTAACCCTTTCGCCCAGATTCCAGTAGCTCCTCGGGGCTTGAGCATTCAGTTCGTTACTCAGAACTCTGCCCAAGCTCCTCGAATTCTTCTCGTTTCAACAAAGACAAGCCAGAGCCTCTATGAGTTCGTCAAGGAGAAGACGACGAATCTCGAGGGAGCTCTCCAGCTATGGGATGGCTTGATTAGCGCACGCACAGAAATTTGGCAGGACTCAGCACTGGAAGCTAATCAGGCAGCCTGTGTAACCAGAGTCGTGGAGATGTTGGGTCGTCAACAACTTCTTCCTGATGCACTCAAAATCCCAGCAAGCATCATCTGCCAAGACGCAAAACAAACAGCAACATCCTTCAAGCGTCTTCAAGACTTTGTATCAAACCCAAGCATTGAAATGGGTTCTGATGTCAAAGGCGCGATCGACGCAAGCTTAAAGAACCTTGCAACAGCAAGTGCACAAAACCCAACTGCGCGCATCACCCTTGTGATCGCCTCTGACTTAGTCGACGAGGTTTCTTTAACCCTTCCTCGTCGGTTAGCTGGACTCGATTCCAAGGGTGTGTGCCAGGTGGCTACGCAAGACGCAGGAAATGCGACAAATGACTACACATCTTTTGAAGTGGTGATCGTTGGCGCTCGCAATTCAAAGGTAAACACAAAAACGCTCGATCAAGTTCAGGCCTATTGGACTTGCTATCTAAATCAAATCGGCATCACAAACATAACCGAACAGTCTGATCTATCAGGCTTCTAACCCACAAAAAGAAAACGGAGAAAAAAATGAGAAACAAATCAACATCATCAGCACCAAAGGCAATCGTGAAGGATGCTCGTAAGCAAGGTAAGCGAGATGGTAAGAACCAGGTCCCACGTCAGGAATGGTCTAGTAACAGCGTTCCCTACCTGATGCAGCTACAGCGTCAATATGCTGCATTTGGCCGCGAACTTGATCTTCAGCTTGAGGAGAAGAAGCTCCAAAAGGAATCGCAACGAGTACATGCTATTCGCACGGAAATTCAGGAAAAAGGTAAGTCCACTGCTCTTCAGAACAATCTCGCACGTGCAGAAGCCGAGTTATCGGCGGCACAAGCCAAGCTAGATGGGGGAGTAGATGAGGTCCCTATGGCGAAGTTCGCACGCATGCGCCTGATTACCAATAGCTTCTACCTACCCTTCTTATTCTTACTTTTCATTGGTGAATTCACCATCACTGCACCAGCGTTCCGCGTATTGCTTGGAGAAAAAGTCGGCACTTCCCTAATTGTTACAGTCGCGGTCAGCGGATTATCTGTAGGAGCTGCACACATTCTTGGTATCTATTTCAAGTCTCTCTTTGATCGTAATCGCCCAAAGTCAGGTGTCTACAACGCAATATTTATCACAATCGGTGTGATGCTTGTTGCAACAATTACATTCCTTTCAAATATTCGTGGACGTAACTCTGTACTGACATCAGGAAATCTAACGGGAATGACTGAAGACCAGAAAATTATCTACCTGTGGGCCTTCTACACAATTGTCCAGCTAACCTTTATCGCTGTTGGAATTGCCATCTCATTCATGCATTACTCAGAGATTGAAAGTGCTGTAGGACGTGCAAAGCGTAAGGTGTGGTTCCTTCGTAAGCTTCAGAATCGTCGCGAAGCAGCAAAGTTGAAGTCAGGCGCATCTGTAGAAGAGTCAGATATCGACACATCTAAAATGCTTGATCGTGAGCTAGAAGTGCTTGAAAGTAAGAAGATTCTTCTTCGCGCGCAGTATGAAGAGGCCGTTGCGATTTATCGTGATTCAAACATTCAATCTCGCCGTGATGAAATGAGTGGCGCTCATCCATCACTTCAAGCATCGGAGTTGGATTTTCGTACCTCGGGACTCGATTTCAGCACAACAGAGTTAGCAGTCACACGATGAATCGAAAATATGTGTCCGTAGCAATGGGCTTTGGAATGTTCATTTCGTTGCTATCTAGTCAATCAGCCTTAGCAGCAACTACGGTGGCAAGAGTCACCGATGGGGACACCATCACACTGACAACCGGGGAGAAGGTTCGACTGCTGCAAATCGATACCCCCGAACTATCTTCATCAGAGTGCTTTGGTCATGAAGCGCGAAATGTCTTGATTGGCCTGCTCAGCGGTTCCGGGGCGGTCAACTTAAAGGCAGATCCAAAAATGGATGACGTAGATCGTTACGGTCGTTTGTTGCGATACGTATTTGTCGGTAAGACAAACATCAATCTCAAGATGGTCGAAATAGGAGCTGCAGCTCCCTATTTTTACCGTGGTGAAAAAGGACAATACTCCAATCAAATTCTGAAAGCGGCAAAAAGTGCCAAATCGAGATCTTTAGGACTTTGGAAAACTTGTCCCGGTACTCAACTAAATCCAACTAATGCCGTGACGACTGTGAAAAAGGCGGCTGCTTCTACATCGCCAATTTCGCAAGGAAATGGACTGTGCGATCCAAACTATGCCGGTTGCATTCCAGTTTCAGCGGTGGATCTAGATTGCATTGATGTCAAGAATCTGGGGCTTGCACCTGTGAAGGTCATTGGTCAGGATATTCATAATTTTGACCGTGACAGAGACGGAATTGGTTGTGACAAATGATTCCCTTGTCTTTCTTTAGCGCGCAGGCTCGGATCTATTGCCCGGTTCAAAAGTGCTTACGAAAAATGAATAAAGCAGAAAAGAATGACTATGCATCCCAGCTGTCTGACTACGTCTTCTCGCTAGGGGAGCGTACTTTTAATCCACCTATTCAAATTCACAACTAAGGAGAATCATGTTCAGCTCATTTATTGGATCACTTAACAAGTATGTTGATTTCAGCGGACGTGCTACAAGGAAAGAATTTTGGAGCTTTGTCTTCTTTATGTACCTGTCTACCTTTCTGGCAGGTATCGCAGATGGTTTGGCAGGAACTGATTTCATCGGAAATCTTGTAGTCGTAGGCCTCTTGCTTCCATATATTTCTTGCGCAGCTCGACGCATGCACGATGCAGGGAAAAGCGGCTGGTTCATGATTGTGCCTGTCTACAACCTCATTCTTGCCCTTTCACCATCAGTTCCCGAGAAAAGCGAGTAGTAATCTTTATGAGAGAAGAAACCAATAAATTCATTGCTTACTTGGCTATTGTGGCGACACCATTTGCCCTTGGAGCTTTCATTTTAACCTGGGCTCCGTCAGCACAATACTCAAACGAGGATCCTGCTGGTGATGGATACGTCCCTCCGCGCAGCATTCAAAAGCTAGTTGAAACTACTCAAGAATCTACCGTCACTGTTTGGTGTGATGTCAAAGGAGCAAAGGATTCCCAAGGAACTGCTTGGGCTTTAGAACTGGCAACAAACCAATCAGAGAAGTACCCAACCACTCTGATAACTAATCATCATGTTATTGAAGATTGCATCGGAGTTGATTCCAAAATTACTGTCAATCTTCCTTATGAGGATGAGGCAGAAGCAGTAATCGTGAAGTGGGATGAAAAGAATGATTTGGCGGTTCTGGCAACCAAGCTCGCATTGCCTTCCCTGAAACTTTCTGACAATGTCCCATGGCCTGGCTATTGGATGATGGCGCTTGGAAGTGCCGATGGCTTCGAAGGCTCAGTTTCTTTTGGAAATGTTTTAAACCTCGCATACAACGACATTCTTATCACCAACAATATTTCTGGTGGCAATAGCGGTGGGCCATTGGTTGACAACGAAGGATTTGTCGTAGGTGTTGTTACTTGGGGTAAAGATGTCGAGCAGTACAACGGTGCCAAATCGCTAGATGCGATGTGTGCCAAAATTCTTGACTGCAAGTTCGATATTGATGGAGATAAGACTTGGTGGGACTACTCGGATGACTGATAGATGCATTCATGATTTCGAAGCCGGCCAATGCGGACTATGCAAAGAGCCCCCAAGGGGGATTAATCCCATCGTCTACGTAACTCAAGGAGGAATGGCTTTTCATAATGACCCCAAATGCAGAACTCTTACTTCGGGCCAAGATGAGGCTGAAAGCAAAGGCTTAGAGACGCATCCAATCACACCAGTGAAATGGGCCGTGGCCAACGACACTCGACGAAAGTGCAGGAATTGCTGCGAGTGAAGGATGTAGTTGTAGAGAAACAATTTCAAGCCAACCATTTGTCAGTCACTCTGAGTAACTTGATCTTATGAAGCGGAAGTGCCCAACCTGTAACTCCAGCGATGGGGTTCGGATCATCCTTTGGGGGATGCCCGATGGTCCACCGGATGAATCCAAGTACTACATCGGAGGCTGTCTGATAGATGACCAAAAGCCTGACTACAAGTGCATCACCTGTGGCTGGGAAGGATTTAAGCGGTCACGAATCACCTCTTTGGCTGACCACGCCTCTAAACTGACGCCATGAACAAAGCTGTAAATCCATTAAATGGCCTGATCTTCGGGACAGCTAAGTCGAATAAAACTGAAGGATAAAAAGCCAATGGCTAATGCTGAACGCGCCGAACTCCACAAGACAATCTGGAAGATCGCCAATGACCTCCGGGGAAGCGTTGATGGTTGGGACTTTAAGCAGTACGTACTCGGCACACTCTTCTATCGCTTCATCTCCGAGAATCTAACTAACTACCTCAATGAACATCAGCACAAAGCTGGGATCAAGGATTTTGATTATTCAAAGTTAAGCGACAAAGACGCGGAGTTCGGCCGGAAAGAAACGGTTTTGGAAAAGGGATTCTTCATCCTCCCAAGCGAACTTTTCATTAACGTACGTGCGGCAGCAAAGAATGATCCAAACCTCAACGAAACCATGTCTCATGTTTTCCGAAACATCGAAGGATCTGCTGTTGGCTCTCCAAGCGAGCTCGACATCAAAGGTCTCTTCGATGACATGGACGTCAACAGCAACAAAATTGGTGGCACAGTTACCAAACGAAATGAACTACTAGTAAAACTACTTGATTCCGTTGGCGAACTTCAGTTGGGCAACTACGCAGATAATTCCATCGATGCTTTCGGTGATGCTTATGAATATCTGATGACGATGTATGCATCAAGTGCAGGAAAGTCTGGAGGCGAGTTCTTTACGCCTCAAGAGGTTTCAGAGCTTCTGGCCAAGATCACTGTTGTCGGCAAGAAAAAAGTTAACAAGGTCTATGACCCAGCATGTGGATCAGGATCTCTACTACTTCAGTTCGCAAAAGTTCTCGGCAAAGACAATGTTACAGATGGTTTTTACGGTCAAGAAATCAACATCACGACCTACAACCTCTGCCGAATCAACATGTTTCTTCATGACATCAACTACGAGAAATTTGATATCACTCACGGTGACACTCTCACCGATCCAACTCACTGGGATGACCAACCATTCGAGGCCATCGTCTCTAACCCTCCTTACTCAATCAAATGGGATGGTGACGATAACCCGCTGATGATCAATGATCCTCGGTACTCACCTGCTGGAGTATTGGCTCCAAAAAGCAAAGCAGATCTAGCTTTCACGATGCACATACTTAACTGTTTGGCCACCAATGGAACAGCGGCAATCGTTGAGTTCCCTGGAGTTATGTATCGCGGTGGAGCCGAGCAGAAGATCCGTAAGTACCTTGTCGACAACAACTTCGTTGATACCGTTATTCAGCTCCCACCCGACCTCTTCTTCGGAACCGGTATTCAGACTTGTATCTTGGTGCTCAAGAAATCTAAGAAAGACAACAAGGTTCTCTTTATAAACGCAGAGCGTGAGTTTGCTCGATTTGGAAATAAGAACAAGCTTCGCCCTGAAGATATCGAAAAAGTGTTGGGGAAATACACAGATCGCAAGGATGAGGATTTCTTCTCTCGCCATGTTGACCATACTGAAATTGCTGCCAACGACTACTCGCTGTCCGTTACTAGCTATGTAGTAGCAGAAGACACCAGAGAAGAAGTAGACATCAAGGTGCTGAATAAAACGATTGCAGAGATTGTTTCGCATCAATCAGTGCTTCGTTGTGAGATAGATAAGATTGTTGCTAACCTCGAAGGTGAAGGTTCATGAATCGAGTAGAGCAACTTATCTCTAACTTGTGTCCCGAGGGGGTGCCAGTCTTTCCATTAGGAGAAATCGGAACCACTGTCTCTGGTTTACGAGGTAAGTCGAAGAATGATTTTTCCGAAGGCAACGCCCCATATGTGTCATACGTAGAGATTTTTGATAACCCTGGCATCGACTTCGTTCCAGAAAAGCGTGTGAAGGTAGGCGCTGGCGAGAATCAGAGTGCTATCCAACTCGGAGACGTCTTGGTTACAGGGTCTTCAGAAACGCGAAACGAATGCGGGATGACTGCAGTCGTGACTTCCAAGCCCGAACTGCCAATCTACGTCAACAGTTTCAGCTTTATCTGGAGACCTAACCAAGGCTTAGGACTTGACCCGCAGTTCGCAAAGCACTTATTCAGAGGTCGAGCATTCCGAGACCAGGTAATTGAAACGGCTAACGGCGTCACGCGCCAAAATATCTCGAAACCAAAGTTTCTATCTATCAAGGTGCCGCTTCCTCCATTACCCGTTCAGCGCGAGGTTGCCTCAATTTTAAACAAGTTCACAGAGCTAGAAGCAGAGCTAGAAGCAGAGCTAGAAGCAAGAAAGACTCAATTTGAATATTACACAGCACAGATTTTTGAAGATCAGAAATATAAATTTGAGCTGAAGAAACTTGGTGACATCGCACGTTGTTACGCAGGTGCTACTCCTTTAACCTCAAATAGTGATTATTGGGATGGTGGAACGATTCCATGGATTGCTTCCGGTGAAGTAAATAAAGGAACCATTTACTCTGCGGACGCTTTCATAACCCAAAAGGGGTACGAGTCATCGAGCACCAAAATGGTGCCATCTGGCTCAGTATTGATAGCGCTTGCTGGCCAAGGAAAAACTAGAGGGATGGTCGCGAGAACAAGATTGGAGGCATGTACGAACCAATCATTGTGTGCAATTGTGCCCATTTCGGAAATAAATTCTGACTATCTTTACTTCTACATGCGAACTCAGTATCAGAACTACCGTTCGATGTCATCCGGTGAGGGTGGCAGAGGTGGACTCAATCTTCAGATCATAAAGTCAATTGAAGTCCCCGTGCCAAACCAAAATGCCCAATCCGAAATAGTAAGAATTCTTGAAAAATTCGATCAACTCCTGCAGGGCGTGATTTCAAGCTTGCCAGCCGAGATCGATGCCCGACACAAGCAATATGAATACTACCGAAACAAACTCCTGTCATTCAAAGAGTTGGCAGTGGTATGAGCTTTCAAAACATAGAACCAATCGCAATTACATCTGAAAATACAGTGGTAGCCGCTCTCGACCCCAAAGCTATAAAGGCACAAGCATATGAAAGTGAATCGGAGCTTGAAGCGGCGTTTATTGAATTATTGAAGGATCAAGCGTACGAGTACCTACCGATCACGGATGAGGCGGCTTTAGTCGCAAATCTCAAACTACAGATTGAGAATCTCAACAAAGTTACGTTCAGCGACGCAGAGTGGGAACGCTTCTTTACCGAAAGCATCTCAAGCGAAAAAGACGGCATTATCGAAAAGACCCGTCGATTCCAGGAAGACCACATTCGTGTGCTGAAGCGCGATAATGGTGAAAGCAAGAACATCTATCTGATTGACAAGCAGTACATCCACAACAACAGTGTTCAAGTACTCAACCAGTATGAGGTTGAAGGCGCTCGAAAGAACCGTTATGACATTACAGTCCTGGTGAACGGACTCCCGCTAGTTCATATTGAACTCAAGCGCCGCGGAGTCGATATTCGTGAAGCCTTCAACCAGATCAACCGATACCAGCATGACAGTTTCTGGGCTGGCTCTGGTCTCTATCAATACATACAGATTTTCGTCATTAGCAACGGTACTTACACGAAGTACTACAGCAACACCGTGCGCGATCAGCACATCAAGGAAGCAAGTGGAAACACTCGCATCAAGAAGACATCAAACAGCTACGAGTTCACGAGCTGGTGGGCTGATGCCAACAACAAACCGATCTATGACCTAATGTCATTCGGAAAGACATTCTTTGCCAAGCACAGTCTTCTCAACATCCTCACCAAGTACTGCGTGTTTACCTCTGACCAGATGTTGCTCACCATGCGCCCGTATCAGATTGTGGCTACTGAGCGCGTTCTCCAGAAAATCGTGATGAGCGAGAACCAGAAGATTCTTGGAACAATCGATGCTGGCGGATATGTGTGGCACACAACGGGTTCTGGCAAGACGCTTACAAGTTTTAAGACAGCGCAGATTGCTTCGAAAATGCCTTCAGTCGACAAGGTGCTTTTCGTAGTTGACCGTAAGGATCTCGATTATCAGACGATGAAGGAGTACAACCGATTCCAGGAAGGTGCTGCGAACGCCAGCAACTCAACGAAGCAACTCCAAGAACGTCTTGAAGATCCGAGTGCGAAGATCATCATCACCACAATCCAAAAGCTGTCTAAGTTCATTAGCCTGAATCCGAATCACGCAGTTCAAAATAAGCGAGTCGTGCTGAT
>JACCDJ010095168.1_pt1 | contig 13412 bp, 13 predicted proteins | sample 7444481 | NCBI WGS metagenome assembly JACCDJ01 (sample SAMN15323435, study PRJNA562643) | freshwater metagenome | isolation source: river surface water | place: USA:Blue River Watershed | collected 2017-08-15 | reverse complement strand
CTGATCAGGTTCAAGCCCTATTTGATCGACCTGGAAGGCGCTATAGTTTTGGGCCGTTCCCCTTGGTGTGGCATCAAGCTGTTTGGCAGAGTCTGGACGAACGATTCCTGCAACCGCGAGGGATGAGCTTTGCAGATGCTATTGAATTGGCGCCCATAGAGTCAAGGTGGTACGGTGAGGCATTGTTGGCCTATCAGGCGGTGCCATTGAGACCTTGTCAGGCGCTGTTCAAGGTGTATCACTATGCTTGGCAACTGGACCATGACCGTCGTCGCGGGGTTACCGAGGATACGATTGCGAATCTGTATGTGGGCGTGATCTATCAATCTGCCTGGGATAGAAACATGGATTGGCCATCCGAGGGGGGTAATTGGCTATCACAACTGAGCCGTCGACTGCGGCGAAAGCTGGGTCGCATCTGATCGTTGTCCATGAGTTGCTTGCGTATTTTTATTTTGTGCCATAACCGACCTGATGATGCACGCGAGGCGATTCGGTCTGTCCTGGCGCAGACGAATCCGAGTTATCAACTCATCATCTCTGACAACTCGACTGACGACCGTGTCGAGCACATGATTCGCCACGAATTCCCATCGTTGAATTACGTTCGACGTCTTCCATCAGTTCCCGCGCTTGAGCACTTCAACCTTTGTCTCGAAGAAACCATTGACTCACATATTTGCTTGTTTCACGATGACGATTTGTTGGCACCTGATTTTGTCGAGACGATCAAGTCAACCATCGATCAATATCCCGACGCAATAGCGATTGGGTGCAACGCCCACCTGGAAGTTCTGGGAAAATTACAAGTCAGCCCCTCGTTTTTATCGCTACAGGAGGTCGATGTCATCACCACGCCCCGCGATCTGGCCAGGCGTTATTTCTCCAGGTACCAATCCGGCATCGCTCCTTTTCCTGGGTATGTCTACCACCGACAACGAGTGGGCTCCGCCCGTTTCGTCCCAACCGAGGGCAAGTACTCTGATGTGGCATGGTTGTTGCGCCTGGCGAACACGGGGCCTTTGGTCTGGCTACGACGTCCCCTGATGACTTATCGCATTCATGGAGACAACGATGGTCTTCAGGAATCAAGGACTGACCGGCTTCATTTTCTGGCTTATCTCAAACGCTGTCGCGATACCCTCGGCACTGAAATCATCGAAGATTACCGCTGCTCATTCATCTATAAACCGCTTGTAAAGTCGTCAGGTTCAAACCGCTCGAAAAGAATTAGTTTGGCCATCCAATTCCTTCGGTTCTACAACTGGAGACGATATCTTCGCTCAAGCACCTATTGCGCGGCCTTGAAGCGCACCCTGGTCAAGCGATGGAGTCGAGCATGATTTACGCCAACATCCATGCCGAGGGCCGCAGCAATAATTCCCTGTTTGCGTTAGAGGATAACGTCCATCGCTTCAACCCCAGTTACACGCCTCGTCTGCTGCGCGAAGTATTGTTGGCACGGGGCATTGAATTGAACACACCGGACGTCAACCAGGATCGTGCAGTACTTTTTGATCTTCACCTGGAAGGGCAGCCATTACTGGCCAAATCACGTCCTCGCTATTTGATCGCGCTGGAAAACCCTCATATCAACAAGCTGAATGCTTGTCAAACGTACTGCGCCCACTTTGATCAGGTTTTTGCCTGGGACACTCGGCTGCGGCACTTGCCGAATGTGACGCCCATTTTGATCCCCCATCCGATGGTGTGGCAAGACTTTCCGGGGCCAGCACAGCGTCCGATTTTCAGTTGTCTGATTAATGCGAACAAAGCGTTCAAGGAAGTACTGGCCAACGATCTATACATAGAACGGATACAAACGATACGATGGTACGAACAAAACGCCCCATCGGAGTTCAAACTCTATGGCCTCGGGTGGGACAAGGAACCACCCGCCTACACACCGTTCGGCAGGCTGAGCCGGGCCTTATTTCGCCTGAAATCTCGGCTCTTGGGCGAGGCAGCATTTCCGAGTTACCAAGGCGAGATTCCTGACAAGTCCAGCGTGCTTCGCCAAGCACGCTTTTCCTATTGCTACGAAAACAGTCGCGACATCCCCAACTACATCACCGAGAAAATGCTGGACAGCCTGGTCTCAGGCTGTGTGCCCATTTACTGGGGTGCAGACAATGTGCTTGACTATGTGCCCGCCAACTGCTTCATCGATCGTCGCCATTTCTCCGACACCTCCGCCGTTCATCGCCATCTCCTATCGATAGACGATGCAAGCTATGCCGACCTTCAGCAGAACATTCGGGGGTTCCTGAGTAGCGAAACGGCTCAGAATTTCAGTTCTGCTAGTGTTGTCGACACCATCGTGAATCACATTTGCCATGATATTCAACTGCATTAATGCAGTTGCTATCATGACGACGACTTCGAATGACTCCCACCCAAACTAAAAATACCCTATGAAAGCAGTCATCTTAGCTGGAGGTCTTGGAACTCGAATCTCGGAAGAGACGCACCTCAAGCCCAAGCCCATGATTGAACTGGGAGGAAAACCCATTCTTTGGCACATCATGAAGATTTACGCACATCACGGAATCAACGACTTCATCATCTGCTGTGGCTACAAGGGCTACATCATCAAAGAATACTTTGCCAATTACTTTCTGCACACGTCCGACGTCACTTTTGATATGCGCAACAACAGCATGCAGGTTCACCAACAAAATGCAGAACCCTGGCGTGTGACCTTGGTTGATACGGGTGAGAGCACCATGACAGGCGGTCGACTCAAACGCGTATCACCCTATTTAAAAGATGAAGACGCTTTTTGCTTCACCTATGGAGACGGGGTCAGTGACATTGACATCACCCGGCTCATCGCCTATCACAGGGCTCAGAAAGTGAAGGCCACCCTGACAGCCACGTTCCCGCCGGGCCGCTTCGGAGCGCTTGATCTTGATGGCAATAAGGTGAGGAGTTTCAAGGAAAAACCGCAAGGTGATGGCAACATGATCAATGGCGGATTTTTTGTCTTATCGCCCAGTGTCATGGAGTACATTGATGGAGATCACTGTGTATGGGAGCGCGAGCCTCTGGAAACCTTGGCCCAGGAGGGACAACTGGCCGCCTTCCAACATCAAGGCTTTTGGCAACCCATGGACACCCTGCGTGACAAGACTTTCCTGGAGGAGTTGTGGGTCAATGGCCAAGCGCCTTGGAAGGTATGGGCATGAATCCAGCTTTTTGGCATAACAAGCGCATCTTTCTCACTGGCCACACCGGTTTCAAGGGGAGTTGGCTCAGTTTGTGGCTTCAGCAACTGGGTGCGCAGGTCACTGGTTATGCCTTACCGGCGCCCACCCAGCCCAGCTTGTTTGAGAAGGCCCGCGTTGCCGAGAACATGACATCCATTATTGGAGACATTCGTGACGCATCTGCATTGAATAAAGCCATGCAAGATGCTGCGCCGGAAATAGTCATTCACATGGCGGCACAACCCCTGGTTCGGCGCTCGTATGTAGATCCCGTTGAGACCTACACAACCAATGTGATGGGTACGGTGCACTTGCTCGAAAGTGTTCGCCAATGCACCGCTGTTCGATCAGTCGTTAATGTCACTACCGACAAATGCTACGAAAACCAGGAGTGGGTCTGGCCTTACCGGGAAAACGAACCCATGGGGGGCCATGACCCTTACAGCAGCAGCAAAGCTTGCTCGGAGCTGGTAACTTCTTGCTATCGGAATTCCTTCTTTAATTCCAATCTTTATGCGCATCACGGCGTCGCACTGGCCAGCGCGCGGGCGGGCAATGTGATTGGTGGTGGTGACTGGGCTTCTGATCGTCTGGTGCCCGACGTCCTGTCCTCATTCACACAGGGCTATCCCGTCGTGATCCGCAGTCCAAATGCCATTCGCCCCTGGCAGCATGTACTTGAACCGCTTCGCGGCTATCTCACTCTTGCCGAACGATTGCATACCAACGGTACCGCTTTTGCTGAGGCATTTAACTTTGGTCCACGTCCAGATGATGCGCAACCTGTTCAATGGATCGTGGACAAACTCGTCAAGCTGTGGGGCAGTAACGCCTCATGGAGGCTGGATGCCTCTGAGCAACCCCATGAAGCCAAGTTTTTGAAACTGGATATTTCAAAGGTGGCCCATCGACTCGGCTGGCACCCCGCATTGAATCTGGAGCAGGCGTTGCAATTGACGGTTGAGTGGGCCCAAGGCTTGCACAACGATACAGACATGCGGGCACTGACACTGGGGCAAATTACAGCTTATCAAGCGATGACCTGTACCCCCCCAGACTCAAAACAGAGACAATAAAACCATGGAAAACGCCAAATCGCAAGCACTTCGAGAGCAAATCGTCTCTCTCGTGAACGAATACGCTGCCATCACGCTGAAGTCTCAGCCCTTTTTGCCTGGGGCAACCATGATCCCCCCCTCGGGCAAACTGCTGGATGCTGCCGAACTCAAGAACATGGTCGAGGCGTCCCTGGATGGATGGCTGACCACTGGTCGTTTCAATGCTGACTTCGAGAAAAAACTGGCCACCTTCATCGGCATCAAGCACTTGATCACAGTCAACTCGGGCTCATCAGCCAATTTGGTGGCATTCAGTACACTCACCTCCCCGAAACTGGGCGACAGAGCTATCCAACGCGGTGATGAGGTGATTGGCGTGGCAGCGGGTTTTCCTACCACGGTGAACCCCATCATTCAATTCGGGGCTGTGCCGGTCTTTGTCGATGTTGATCCCCTGACTCACAACATTGATGCTCAGAAAATAGAGCAAGCCATCACCCCGAAGACCAAAGCGATCATGCTGGCGCATAGTTTGGGTAACCCCTTCAATCTGGACGTCGTAACCGCTCTGTGCAAGAAATACCAACTCTGGCTGGTTGAAGACTGCTGCGATGCCTTGGGAAGTACTTATCGAGGCCGGATGGTGGGCACTTTCGGCGATATCGCAACCTTGAGTTTTTACCCGGCGCATCACATCACCATGGGAGAAGGAGGTGCCGTTTTCACCAACCATGACGAACTCAAGTCCATTGCAGAAAGCTTCCGCGACTGGGGGCGCGATTGTTATTGTCCACCCGGTAAGGACAACACCTGCGGCAAACGCTTTTGCTGGAAACTGGGTGATCTCCCTGAGGGCTATGACCACAAGTACACCTACAGCCACCTCGGTTACAACCTCAAAATCACTGACATGCAGGCCGCTTGTGGCCTGGCCCAGTTAGAAAAAGCGGCCTCTTTCATTCAGACTCGTAAAAGCAACTTCAACTTTTTAAAGAATCGCCTGAAAGACTGCGAAGAGTTCTTGCAACTACCCACCGCCACCGAACACTCTGATCCCTCCTGGTTTGGGTTCCCCATGACACTCAAACCCAACTGTCCGGTCACACGGCTTGACCTGCTCACCTATCTGGATCAAAACAAAGTTGGGACTCGACTGTTGTTTGCAGGCAATCTGGTCCGACAACCCTACATGCAAGGTGCGAAATACCGCATCAGCGGGAAATTGACCCATACCGACAACATCATGAACAACACATTCTGGATTGGTGTCCAACCTGCCCTCAGTCAAGACATGCTGGAATACACCGCCAGCAAGATTGAAAACTACCTAGGCGTCAATTTTTAAGCCCGCATGAGCCCTCTGCTCCCCCAAGCCGATCTGGATCTGGTGCTGTCACTGACTCCCAGCTTTTGGTCTAGGTATCAGGGTGCACGGCTTTTCATCACAGGAGGCACAGGTTTTATTGGCAATTGGTTGGTTCAAACCGTTCAGCGAGCCAATGACGTCCTCGGCTGCCGGATCGAGTTAATTGTCCTCAGCCGTGATCCGCAACGCATTCAGAACAGTCATCCCCGCGTATTCAGTCGTCCAGATATTCAACTGATTGGTGGCGACATCACATCGTTCACCGAACCTGAGGGCCCACTGGATCTGTGTATTCACGCGGCCACCGATGTTGCCATTGCCCCCCAAGGCCAGGAGGCACTTCGCCTCTTCGACTCTATTGTGACCGGCACTCGTAGAGTTTTAGACATCGCACAGCACAAAGGCGTGTCGCGTATTCTTCTGGCATCCAGTGGCGCTGTTTACGGGGTCCAGCCTCCGGATTTGTTAAACATTCCGGAAACTTATGCCGGCGCACCCAGTCCGCAACAACTGTCGGCCGGCTACGGCCATGGAAAGCGCGCCGCCGAGTGGCTCAGCTGCGCCCATGCGGCCCAAAGCAATCTTGAAATCACCATTGCCCGCATCTTTGCGCTGGTTGGTCCTGGTATCCCCCTCAATGGCCCTTTTGCAGCGGGCAATTTCATCCGGGATGCGTTGTCGCAAGCACCCATTCTGATTCAGGGCGATGGTCGCCCTATCCGTTCATACTTGTACATGGCTGACCTTTGTGTCTGGTTGTTTCGTCTGCTTGAGTCCGGTCAATCAGGAGAAGCGTACAACGTAGGCTCGGAAAGCTCCTTGTCCATACTCGACTTGGCCAACCAAATAGCTCAAATGGCTGGTACGTCGAGCCCCATCGAGGTTCTTACGCCCGCGAATGCTGCCTCCCTGGCGGCGCGCTACGTCCCCGACACGAGTAAAGCGAGACAATCACTACAACTTCGCGAGTACACCCCTTTGCAAAGCGCTTTACTCAAATCTTTGGAGTGGAACCGATTAACCCCAACCGTATGACTATGTTCAACGCATCTCACATACGCAAAACCGTTCTCGACATGGCCTACGCAGGCTCGACTGTCCACATCGGTTGCGCCTTCTCCATCGTTGAGTTGTTGGCGGTGTTGTACCGTAAACACTTGAGACTCGACAAAACCAACCCCCAAGCACCCGATCGTGACTACCTGGTCTTGAGTAAAGGACACGGAGTCATGGCTCAGTATGCGTGTCTTCATGAATTGGGCTGGCTGAACGATCACGACCTTGAGCAATACTTCAAGGACGGAACCCGTCTCAAGGGTCTGGCCGACGCCCATGTCCCAGGCATCGAAGCCACCACAGGGTCCTTAGGACACGGCATGTCAGTGGGTGTCGGACTTGCACTGGGCGCCAAGCTCAAGTCAACCGATCAGCGCTGTTACATACTCGTCGGCGATGGTGAACTCAATGAAGGCAGCATCTGGGAAGCCGCCATGTTCGCCGCTCATTTCAAGCTAAGTAATTTAATCGTGATCATTGATGAGAATGGTTTTCAGGCCATGGGCCGTACCGACGAAGTCATGAACATGGGCAGCATCAAAAATAAATTTCTGGCATTTGGCTTTGATGCCATTGAAATTGACGGCCATGAAGAGACTGCCATTGATCACGCCTATAACGAAATGAAATACCGACACAATGACAAACCCAAAGCCATTGTGGCTCGGACCATCAAAGGAAAAGGGGTGTCGTTCATGGAGAACGACAATATCTGGCACTACACACGGTTGACCGCAGACAGTTACGAACGCGCCGTCCAAGAAGTGACCTCATCAAGGAGTTGAAACATGCGAAACGCTTTTTCTGACGCCTTGGTTGCGGCTGCCGTTGCTGATCCCAGAGTCTTGCTTCTCACGGGTGACCATGGGTATGCCTTGTTTGATCAATTCCGCAAGAAGTGTCCACAACAATATATCAACTGCGGCGTTGCTGAACAAAACATGGTGGGGGTTGCGGCGGGTTTGGCCAAGGCGGGGTTCAGGCCGGTCGTATATGGTTTGGCTGCCTTTGTCCCCATTCGAGTGCTTGAGCAGATCAAAATTGACATCTGCTACGAAAAACTTCCTGTGATACTCATTGGGGATGGAGCCGGGTTGGTCTACAGCCATCTTGGTACAAGTCATCAGAGTACAGAAGATATTGCATGTGCTCGTTCGATTCCCGATCTAATGGTTCTCTCCCCCGCCGATCGACATGAAATGAAGGCATGCATGGAATTGGCTTTTCATGATGCTGGACCAACATACCTTCGCATGGGCAAGAGTGATCGCGGCGACGTTCATACTGGCCCTATAAAACTGCTGGTGGGCCAGTTGTTGCAACTGCGCCTAGGATCAGCTCGCACGACCATATTAGCCACAGGCTCCATGGTGCGAACTGCGCTGGAATTGACCAAAAGAGGCGTGGATGCCGATGTCTGGAGCGTACCTAGCATTAAGCCAATAAGTAGTGAAATAGTGATATCTATTGCCTCGCACTCGAACCGACTAATCACTCTCGAGGAACACTCAGTCTCGGGAGGCTTAGGTTCGGCCGTGGCCGAGGTTCTGTCTGTGAGGAATCAACCATCGCTACTGCGTTTGGGTTCTCCCGACCGATTCTCAAGCAGTTGCGGCAGTTGGGACCATCTTTTGCAAGAACACCAAATTGACCTTGACTCAACTTTGCTCCAGGTTCAAAAATTCTGCAAAACTTGATCAACCAACGCGTTCAGCCGGTGCGCCACATAGGCGTGAAGCTGAGCGGAACAATTTCGAGCCGCGATGAAGGGAGTCATACTATGAAGTTAAGCCAATTGAATTTTGAGCGCCTGCTCACAAGCTTTGAAAGGCGCTACAAACGCTTCGTCCAGCAACGATTTCAAAGACTCGTTGCAAAGAATAGCCCATTGGGGTTTCGATTTCTTGGTAACGATGCCATGCAAGCAGGCGCGTTCGAACCAGAAGAGACAAGACTGATAAAACACCTGACGGAGCACGTCGACTACTTTATCAATATCGGCGCCAACATAGGCTACTACTGCTGCATTGCGTTGCAAAAGGGGCTTCCTGTTATTGCTTACGAACCAGAGCAGAGTAACCTCAAGTATTTGTTACGCAACGTTCGTGAAAATGGATGGGGAGATCGTATCGAAATACTACCAATAGCATTGAGCGAGAAACCTGGTATCGTTGAGATTTACGGGTCTGGAACGGGAGCGTCTTTACTTAAGGGATGGGCCAACACGCCAGATCATTTAGTTGACATTATACCAGCCTCCACACTTGACCTTAGCCTAGGACAGCGATTAAGGGGAAGCAGAGCCTTGATTCTTATTGATATTGAAGGGGCGGAATACAGTGCAATTCAGGGCGGGTTGATAACCCTTAGGCAAGACCCAAAGCCAATTTGGATTGTAGAAATATGCAGCCACCAACACCAACCAATCGGCGTAACTATCAACCCTCGTTTACTGGATACTTTTGAGCTTTTCTGGAATGCAGGTTATTACTCTTACACCGTTGAGCGCAAAACAAGGCTCATTGAAAAAAGTGAAATAGATGCCATCCAACAAGGTGGTGTTAACACTCTCGGCGTTCACAATTTTATTTTCATTCATTCGACGCTCGATTCAAATGTTTATCTATCATCGCTTTGACTTAAGGACCTCTATGTCACCGTTTAGAAAATTACGATACAGTCTTAAATTCCGTGCCGACAAAGCCAACTTCGAAAAGCAAGGAGGTATTATTTCCAAAATACATGCTATTTTCGACGATTACCAGAAACCCGCTGGTACGGCCAGCGGTCACTATTTCCATCAGGATCTGCTGGTCGCTTCAATGATTCACAAAGCCAATCCACGCCGCCACATTGACATAGGTAGTAGCGTCGAAGGTTTTGTTTCTCATGTGGCCAGTTTTCGCGATATTGAGGTATTCGATATTCGCCCACTTCAGATTCATGGGCATCCTCAAATTCGCTTTGTTCAAGGCAATTTAATGGAACTCGACAGCGATTTAGTTAATTGTTGCGACTCACTGAGTTGTTTGCATGCACTCGAGCATTTCGGTCTCGGACGCTATAGCGATCCAATTGATCCTAATGGTCATCTCAAAGGTTTTGCCAATCTCGCCAAGATGCTCAAGAGCGAAGGCACTCTGTATCTCTCATTTCCTATTGGCGACGCGCCAGGCGTCCATTTCAATGCGCACCGGGTTTTCGATCCGGTTGAACCATTGAATTGGATCTCGGGCAAATTCGAGTTGATACGATTCGACTATGTAGACGATTCAGGAAGTTTGCATCTTCTTGGAGATCCCAATAGCCTAGGTCCGATAACTTATGGTTGCGGCATCTATACGTTGCGTAAACTGTCCTAATGTACAGCCCATGACTGATGTCATCCGGAAATTCCTTAATAAATTCAGGCCTCAACCCTCTCCAAAAGTAATCACATTTACTGGTGGCATGGGAGCGCAAATCATCAGTGCTGCTGTTTATTATTCATTTCGCGATTCTGGAGAAAAAGTATTGGCAGATTTAAGCTACTTTGTCCAAACCCCTCGCATCGCGAGCCCAGGGAGGCCTGGTGACTGTTCATTTTGGCCATGGCAACTTGACGATTTCGGTATTTCGCAGCAGTCATTTGAAAATGTTTTGTCGACCAACGGGTCTAATTTACACTACATTCATGATGGAGAATTGAAGCTTCAACTCGGAATTGATGCTCTCAGTCAGACTTCGATTCAAGTTCGATTCCCTGTTCCGCCCAAGCTAAACTACCTATTGCCAGTTGACTTTCCTAAAGATTTTCTTTGTTTACATATCCGCCGGGGAGACTATCTGAACGTGGCTAGCCACTTGGTTGGAGATGAGCAGTTTGCTGGCATAGCCAAAAAATTCTCGAAGTTATTGCAGGGCCTTGTAGTACTCTCGGATTCACCCATATCAGCTGATTTCAAAGCAACTATGGTTCCATTTTTTACTCAAGTAGCATGGATGGAAGAACTTGACACACTCCAATCTCACTGTCTAATGCGACAAGCTAGGGTTCTAGTATGCTCAAATAGTCAGTTTAGTTTGACCGCTGGTTTACTAAATAACAAAGGGTTAGTTATATTTCCAAGAAAATGGTTTGGACCAGGTAATGAAAAAATAGAGAAGACCTTATCAAATCATTGTGATTTTCAGATACTTGGAGGTTTTTAATTTTAAATTCGTCGAATCTGCGTTAAGGCATAAACTTGACCGGATAAAAAACGCCACATCTGCGTCCCTAACTCTTTTGAAGTTTGACCATATCAGCATACATGCCTCCCTGAGCCAAGAGACTCGAATGAGTCCCAAGCTCACAAATATGCCCTTCGGCCATCACGCAGATCTGATCCGCATGACGCACTGTGCTCAGTCGATGGGCGATTATGATTACCGTCTTTTTGTGGCGCAAAGCCTCAATTGACTTTTGTATTGAGGTTTCGGATTCAGAGTCCAGGGCAGATGTGGCCTCGTCAAAAATCCAAATTGCAGCGTCACGATACAAAGCGCGAGCAATAGCCAGTCGCTGACGCTGCCCACCTGATAGCAGACTTCCATTGACACCAATCGATGAGTCAATTCCCATCGGCAGGGAGTTCACATGTGCCCAAAGATTTGCCGCCTGTAGACAACTTTGTACGCGATCGCGATCGATATCGTGGGAACTAGCATAAGCCACATTTTGCGCCACGCTTCCATCGAATAAAACAATGTCCTGAGACACAACTGCAAAATGGCGTCGCAAACTGGATAAACGCAAAGATGAGGTGGGCACATTGTCCAACCGTATCTCACCGGAGTCTAAAGAGACAAAGCGAAGCAGACTATTGATCACGGTGGTCTTACCAGCACCCGATGGGCCAACTAAGGCCACAGTCTTGCCATGTGGCACGTGCAAGTCAAATTGCTTCAGCGCTGGAAGTGAAGTGCCAGGGAACTGCACTGTCACTTTATCAAAATGAATATCGCCTTTGCATTCGGACATTTCGCGCTTACCATCATCTGATTCACTAGGCGCCTCCAACAATTCGAACGCACCCCTAGCTGAAATCATCGCGCCTGCAATTGGCTGAAATACATCTGCTAGATGCCTCATCGGCGAAATTGTCATCAGCAAAGCCATGATGAAGGAGACAAACTCACCCACGGTACTGCTGCCCTGACTGGCTTGATATAACGCTAAAGTCACAATAGTGGCCACACCAATAGCAGCGACCAATTGCGTAATGGGCGTCACCAGAGCACCGGTGGCCATCTGCTTGGTTGACAATCTTCGCAGTTTTTGGGCTTCCAACTCGAATCGCCGCCCCTCAAATCCTGTCGCTCCAAAGGTGCGAACTACTCTCCAAGCACGGGCATTGTCATCCACAATGTCAATAAGTCTTTGTTGCGACTCATACTGCGATTGCCCGACTCGTTCCAAACGTTTTTGGGCTTTTCGTACCGCAATAGCTAGCAGAGGCATACTAACAAATGAGATCAAAGTCAGTTGCCAATTCAGGTATAGCAAGTAACACAATAAACCTAACAGAATGGTCGTATCTTTCACCAGGTTGATAAGCGTGCTGCCCAATACCTGTGACGCCCAGAAAGGGTCATAAATAATTTTATTGACTACCTGTCCTGGAGTAAGCCTTGAAAAAATATCCGAACGAACAATGAACAAAGCCGTCATCAACTTAAGACGAAACTCAAGCACGATGCGGCCAAGTGCAGTTTGCACAACATATGTTCCGCAATAATTCAGTGCCCCGCGCAATAAAAATAACCCGATGATGATCGGGGGCACCAACCAGATTGGAAAATCTAATCCCTCCTGAAACCCAGAATCAATCAGCTTTTTGAACAACGCCGGTATAGCCGGTTCGACTGCTCCAGCCAAAGCAAAAATAACAAAAGATAACGCCAGCATCCGCCACTCTAGGCGAGCATACCCAAGAAGTTGCTTAGCAGTGTTATCAAGCGACTTCATACTTACTCGCGCTCAGCGATACGCCACCGCCACAATCTCATACCTTCTCACCCCCCCCGGCGCCTGCACCTCTGCCACATCGCCCTCTTCCTTCCCAATCAAGGCCCGAGCAATCGGACTGCTCACATTGATCAGCCCCAACTTTAGATCCGCCTCATCCTCACCCACGATCTGATAGGTCACCGCATCCCCTGTGGCCTCGTCTTCCAGCTCCACGGTAGCGCCAAACACCACCTTGCCGCCCGCATTCACCGAGGACGGGTCAATCACCTGGGCCATCGACAACTTGCTCTCGATTTCCTGAATCCGACCTTCGATAAACCCTTGACGGTCTTTGGCCGCATCGTATTCAGCGTTCTCGCTCAAATCGCCCTGTGCGCGGGCCTCCGCAATGGCGTTGATGACCGCGGGCCGCTCAATGGTTTTGAGCCGGTGCAGTTCTTCCTTGAGTTTTTCGGCGCCGCGAAGCGTGATGGGTAGGGTAGCCATGAGGTGTCTCGGTAAAAAGAAACCGCCGGGATGACCACCCGGCGGTACTGAATAGGAATTATGCCGCGAACGGCCGGTCTGCCCAAGCCTTCAGCGACCTGCGAAGCCCGCCAAAACCGCAGTTCCCAGTCGCATTAAGCTGCAGCCAGCTGCGCATGCAGCGATTGCACCGAATATACGTCCAGTTGGTCCAGGTACTTCATCCCCTCCACCGCGGCCTCGGCCCCAGCGATGGTGGTGAAGGT
>JACCDJ010044613.1_pt1 | contig 13412 bp, 10 predicted proteins | sample 7444481 | NCBI WGS metagenome assembly JACCDJ01 (sample SAMN15323435, study PRJNA562643) | freshwater metagenome | isolation source: river surface water | place: USA:Blue River Watershed | collected 2017-08-15 | reverse complement strand
GAGGCTTCTTTGATCTTTCCGTTCAGAAGCTCATCAACTGCCAACGACTTTGCAGTTTGAGCTTCCAAGATCAACCGTTCGGCACGAACGATTGGATCGGCGATGCGACCAGCGGCTACGTCACCAGGGACGACATTGACGTTAACTGGCATAGTCACAGAGATTTCTTGGCGCTGGGCCAAATCTAGATATTCGATTGTGATGTCAGCGATCTTGCATAGGCCTAGTGAGGCAATGCCAGGAACATCAAGATCGATCATGAAGCGACGGTTTTCACCGCTATAGAGATCTCCTAACTGGACAACAAATGTCTCGCCATCTTTCCAATATGGAAGACGTTGGACGATTTCAATTGCTGGTGCACCTGACATCGCATCTGTTGGAGTAACTCGCAGAACTGCGTTCACGATTGTCTTATCCAATAAGTCATCAACTTCAGCTGCGATTGCACCGACTGCTTCATCGATGGAACCTGCAAAGCGATGTGCTCCGCCCCCGCCTTGTGCGAGCGCTTCAAGGATCGTTTCGTCGTAGCCGTTACCTAAACCAATTGTTGAGGTAGTGACTTTTTCTGTTGCAGATTTAGTGGAAACTTCCTGGAAGAACTTTGGATCCTGCTCGCCAGCATTTGCATGGCCATCAGAGACCAACAGCAGGGTTGAACCACCAGCTGCTTGAACACGAGTCAGTTCACGAAGACCCATCAGGTATCCAGCTGAGATATCAGTTGAACCACCTGTCTGAAGATCTCGAATCGCTTTGCGAAGAGATGGCATGTGGTGATCGGCCATGGTGCGAGTTGGAACAATTACGAGAGCTGAGTCGTCAAATGCCACCAAGCCAAATGCATCTTGAGGTGCCAGACGGCTAACTAACTTCAAGAGCGAACCTTTAGCGGCATCTAACGGCTGTCCCTCCATGGATCCTGAGCGATCTAAAACGACCTGAATCGCCTGGCCTGGGCGCGTGCTCTGGGCAGGATTTGCTGGTGCTGTTAGGTCGAGCATCAGCGTGACCTTGTCGGCTGCTTCCAGAGCAACCATGTCTACATCTAGGAGTGCTTTAACGTTCATTGGGCAGTTACCTTTCGATTATGTGAGATTTTTTATCTCCTACCCCTTATGACGAGCGAGGGTGGCAAATCTCAATGGGTTTTCGAATTTATTTATGGGAGGACTAAGTCACGCTCAGAAATCGAGCGTTTAGCGTTGCCGTTCCGCTGATTTAATAACGAGCTAAATCTATTGACAGTCAAATATGAAGATATCGATAATTAAGTTGTGGGATTAAAGAAATCATCCAAGAAGAAGAATGGCTCTAAGGGCTCCGATGGCGATGAATTTCTTGACGAAGTCGATGAGCTTGTGAATTGGATAGATGGGAACCAAGCAAAACCGACTGCGATAAAGGGAAATAACATTTCCTCTACTCTCACAAAATTCACCAAAGTTGAGATTATGAGACTCGGTGAATCCATGTTGTTTCTCGAAAATGATAAAAAAGTGCTGAAATCTTGGGAAGATGCCCTAGTGTCACAAAGGCTGACTGACTATCTCGGAGAGATTGGCAAGGTTCACGAACTCTCAAAATTTTCTGAAAATGAAATTGTAGCGATTACTTTCATGAGTGACTGTTTCATCGAGTACCTGGAAAAATGGAATGACCCTGATAAAGAATTCACAGCGGAAGAACTCTTAAGTCAATTAATTCAAAGGTCTTTAGAGCGTGATGAATTTGCCCCAGATCTTTTTCAATGGGGATTTGGCCTCAATGGTTCGTATGAAACTATTTTTCCGCAAGGATACAAGAATCATTCAGAAAGAATGTGCAGTTCCTGGAGTAATCACTATTCTGAACTTAAGGAAACTAAGGAGGCTACACTAAGCAGATTAAAGACAGAGCAAGACTTTGCTCGCGATCTGCATTCAAGATTTACAGATAATTCATGATTCCGTCGTAAGGCTACCTGGGCATTGATAGTTAAGTTCGTGTGAAGTTATAGAGATTCGGAGGAAAATGGATGGCGTTTTGCGGCAACTGTGGCACGAAGGCTGATTCAAATAAGTTCTGCGTTAATTGTGGCTCACAGATAATCAAGGACACCAAGAATAAGAATAAAAGCTCAAATTTTGGGCAATTTCTTGACATGTTTGAGAATAGTTTTGCCAGTATTGGGATAAACACCTTGGTGAATATTGAGTCTGGAGAGATATCAGTCCGAGCGCCAAGAAGGACAAAGGCAGGAAAAAGCTATCCACTGAAATCTGGAGATCTCGCTCATCCTCTTACCGATTGCGATGAATGCCAGGGCCAAGCAACTCAAGGTGTTCTCTACTTTATAAATTGTGAATCTTGCATGCGCTCTCCTGAAAACTATTTCTGGATTAAGTCGGGCCAAGGTGATGGGGTCTACACGGTTTTAGAAATTTGGGCTGCGCGTAAAGGGAAAGCTTTTGACAGAGTTGGAATGATGGTTATCTTGGCTCCCACAGCAGAATTCACCCAGCCTATTGTTGATGAGGCGATGAAAAATGGAACGAATAATCTGGGCAACAGTTTTGACAGGTTGCGAATTTTTGACTCCCTTGAAGGATTTCCAATCACGTCCATGAATGTTAGTGTTAATGGGCAGTTATACATTACTGATAGCTCTACAGGATTCAATTCAGGCAATTCCAGCTATTCCGCTTTTTTTCCGGAAGAAGCTACATTAAATTTTTATGCATTTGCAGAAATTTTACCTGCTGATCAAAACGCAAGTTTTCAAGAAGAACGAGCTGCAGTCATGAAAAGGATGACAGAAAAGTTCGGAGCGAGCAGTAAGCCAAGTGAGATTTCCATGATTCCGCGCGTCATCGTTGGGTTAACCCAGGATTGGGTTCAGGGAAAAAGGTTTGAGGTAGGGTTAAGTAGACCTGATGATGAAGGAATTTTTTGGGATTGGCTTATCGGGCATCAGGACTCCCACATTGAATTGGAAACAGGTACGGCCGCATGGTTTAATTCAAAATTGCGTTTTGATAGTGTTGAAAATGAGCTTTCTTTTTTGCTTTTGGGAGCAGCTCATGGAGACCAGGACTGCCTAAAGGCACTCAAAAGCCCCAGATTTGCATCTATCTTGGATGATTCTGAAGAAGTTGCAGTTCTATTGTTGGAGAGAGATCAAATTCTTATAGGGAATCAAATTTATGAGTCCGGCGATGTTAAGGGCTGGCTAAAAAAACTCGATAGTTAATTGGTCAATTAGATTTGAGAGCCGAAGGCTTTTTGAAGCTTTGTGCGGATTTGGCCGATTTTTGTTGCAACCACTTGGGCATTAGCAAAATCCAATTGGATGGCGATTTCGGCGGTCGAATGGCCAGCTGTATGTAGGACCAAAATCTGCTGGTCTGTTGGAGAAAGGGATTCGAGGACTTCACGAGCGAACTCCACGTTGACCAAGAGTGAAGACATAGATGGTTGATCTCTATCAGCAACTAACTCTGCGATTTCATCATCTGTATGCCCACTAAAGGTTTTTCCAAGGTTTCTATGGCGGGCATCGACGTGACGATTTCTATCAATGTAGAGATTTGTGATGACGGCTTTTAGCCAACCTTCAAGGTTGTCGGGCATCGTCTCAAGCTTTAGTAGTTTTTCAATCGCCTGGGCGGCAAAATCTTCAGCACCCAGCGTCGAGTGACCATTTTTCCCTGAGATGTTCAGGGCTACTTTCCATGCGTATTTTGCTTGTTCGTCAGTTAACTTCAAGTTAGCCCCTTTCCTTGACCAATATTTTACTCCCCTACCCTGACAAACTCGCTCGTGAACTCTTAGACTTTCCCAATGGAACCACTGTTGCCCTCGGACCCAAAGAAATTGGGAGTCTGGACTATAACGGGCCGCTTAGGTGAAGGTGGCTTTGGCGCTGTCTATATGGCGCATAACAAAGAAAGAAGAACTGCGGCAATAAAAGTCATCAACAGATCTGCAATGAAAGACGAAAAAATTGAAGCAAGATTTAAACAAGAGATTCAAGCTTTAAGTTTGATCACAACCCCGTATGTAGCAAGGCTCTACGACTATGACTACGAAGCCAAGAATCCTTGGTATGCGGCTGAATATGTATCAGATATGTCGCTTAGAGAAGTCATTCAAACAACCGGCAGTTTTACTGGTGGGAATTGGTGGAACTTAGCTCAGCATCTGCTTATGGCCTTAGAAGCTATTCATGACAAAGGTGTTATTCACCGAGATTTAAAGCCAGATAACATCATGATCGTCAAAAGCGAACCAAAGTTAATTGACTTTGGACTTGCAAAACCCACCGCAAATTTTGGAGGTGGTGCTGCAGGTACTTCTCACACATACCTTGCTGGTACGCCGAACTACATGTCTCCAGAACAATGGGGTGGGCTTCGAGATGTGGATGAGAAAACCGATATCTGGGCAATCGGAATAACGCTTATCGATGCTGCGGGTGGGCGCGCATGGGGCGATATGAATCAAGGACAAATAAGGGAATCCTTACGCAATGGAAAGCTTCCTGACTTGTCTAAATTAGATGTAGCTCAACGTGCCCTTGTGAAAGACATGGTGATTTTTAATCCAGATGAGCGCTTATCTGCTCAAGCATTAAGAAAAGGCCTCTCGGAGTATTTCAATACCCGTCCCGCCCCAACGGAAGTAAAGGTTGAAGCAAAGCCGATTGTAAATCCCAAAAACATTAAGGTTGAAGGTAACCGCGTGGTTGTTGAACCACAGGAAAAACCAATGCCCCAAGAAGCAAAGGTGACTCCAAATCCTTACGTCACCAGTGATGGTGTTCCGATTTTTATTGGTATGCGGGTTAGATACATAAAGACAGACGAACTTGGAAGAGTTACAAAACTAGACAAGAACGACACAAAATATGTATTTGTTCAGATAGACGGGGAAAATGAGTCAAAGATAAAATCAACAAATCAGTTGGCCTCGGCAGCAGGAATTCGCAAAAAACTCAACGGCTCGCAGCAGTCATTTGTGAAAAAATATTGGAAAGATGTGTTGATCTTTTGGCTTCTTACCCCCATCGGCTGGTTGATTTACAAATATTTTACTGACAAAGATTTTATGACAAGGTTTTCATCAGCAAATTCACCCCGAACCATAAAGTTTTGGAAAATTGGGTATTTGGTCACACACGGCATCACTTTTGGAATTTTAGGACCTGTAGTGGGAATTCCCCTGGCACTTAAGCTGAAGCGAGTTCCCGTAACAATTTTCGCAACCGCCAATTTCGTTGCTGTTTGGATTTTCTTCGCTGGAATAGCAAATACGCCAAATGGTGGGACTCTTCCAACATTTCCAACTATGGCAATTTTGATTAATTACTTAGGCGGCTTCTTCCTACCTCTATTCCTGCGAACAGGAAAAACTACGCAGGCCAAACACCCGGATTCGCCCGCAGAATAGCTAACAAATATTTCTCTTCGTCGTCGGTGAACTTCAAATTGGATCCCAAAAGTTCATTAATCAACTTTGTTGACTCTGCCTTTTGTCCTCGAATTCTCAAGCCGTCTGCAATTACCAGCCACTGAAAAGGCGAATAATTTGCTTTGGGAGCAAATTCCTCGATCTTCTTTTGAATGCGCTCGCTGCCTGCAAAGTAGCGCTGAAATCCCCAGGAATCGCTTAAAAGGACATTTCTGTCATAGCTGATTTCTGAATTCTTTTCAGACAAGAAATCTAAATCATTTCCCAATCTTGACATCACCGTTCCATCTTCTGTTCCAGAAATTTCAGCAGAGAATTCTGTGGCACAGTCATAATTGCAATCTTTGAAGGATTCATTCAGTGCATCAGCAAAATACTCCCCATAAATGCCTACAGCTCTGGGTGTGAATGGATAAAACTGCGCTTCGCCCATATATGCAATGACTTGATACTTACCCGGATTTAGTGCGAGATCAACATGAAAAAATTCTGAATTAGCGGTTGCTTGCTGATCTGAAATGAATAAAAAGCCATAGCCCGTGGGGCCGGCAGAGGAAATGTGTTCTTTAACTTCAATAGTGCCAAGCAAAATTGGCGCTAGAGGCATGGAATCGAATCGCAATTTTCCATACTTGTATTTAATTGTCGAGTGAATAGCGCTATCTAAGATAACAAATGCTCCATCTGCCACATATGCAGAGTCGCTTGGTACAACATTGGAATGCAACGCCCAGACTAAGTAATCTCCATCGCCGTCGCCCGTCATGCATGAAAGAACATTTTCTCGGGGAAAGTGCACGCACAGGCTAGGTAGTTCACAATCGATACAAGGTGGATAGATTTCGGGTGAAATACTCATCAGACCCGTTTCACAGTTAAACCATGCATGGTCGGTAACTTGGACTGGTGCAAAAGCTACTTCAGCGCTTTGAATATCAATGGCATTGTGCTGAAGCCATTGGTAAGCAGTGTCCTCTTGCTCCTGATCCATGGCTAGAAATTAGCCTATTTGGCTGACCAAATAAATGACTAAATAAACCTTTAATTTGTCAGTCGGTGGATTTATGCTTAAGGCAATTCGCCCGCATGGGCCAAAGACAAGGAGAGGGCCTCATGGGTCTATTTGATAAGAAAAACAGTTCTAACGCAATCACAACCAAAGTTGCGAATTTGCTTCGTGAAGCATTACCAGATGTTAGTTTTGTAGACGAAGGTCCAGGTGCCTGGGGTGCGCGAAATGAGTCTGTCTTAGTAAAGGTAGTTGTTGATACAGAGAGTTTTCCTGACCAGCCTTTCGTTGACGTGATTGCTTTTGTCCTCATCAATGTTAAGGATGACCTTAAGCTCTATAAGTACTTAATGACCGAGAAGTCATTCATCTTCAACAAGTGGGAAATTGAACCAGGTGAAGAAAGTGGAACAATCAATCTTTATCTGACAGCTCGTGTCCTAATTGATGATCTTGATGCTTCAGAATTGAACTTTGCCATCATGTCAACAGCGATGATTGCAGACGGTGTTGATGAAGAGATTCAAAAGCAATTCGGTGGAAAGCGCTGCCTAGAATATTTTGGTTGGGAAGAGTAATTCTTAACGGCGGAAGAGCCCCTTTTTCTTTTGGGGCTCTTCCCCAAGAAGTTCCAAAGAAGTCTGTGCAATTCCTGAGATCCACTCATGCTCAGTTAAGAGAGATTTAAAGATTTCGACCAATTCCTTCTTCTCATGGGAATTCAGCGCCGCCAATCCATCTTGCACTCGCTTGCCATTACCGTCAATATGATCAAGCAAAATTGGATAAAACTTGGATTCCAGGTGATTTTCTTGGAAATGTGAATCCATCCAAATATCACGCAACTCATCGTGTGAGGCCCCTAGAGCGAATCTGTGCAATGCATCATTGCTCCTGATGTTTGCGTCCTGTTCGTAATCATTTTCGGTTTCCCGAGTTGTCATAACTCTGTAGTAGCACTCATCAAATACCTTGCGTGCATACTCATGCTCCCCTGTAGTCAGCAATTCCCAGCTTAGGTTTGCCATTGCATTGCCGCTACCCAATCTCGCAGCTTTCTCAAACAATGGGCGCGCTTTGGCAGCGTTTCCGAATTCGGCATACTTCCAGCCAAGATTGTTGAGTGAATCTCTAACTTGTGGATGGTTTTCATCAATTTCGGCTTCCTTCAACATTTCTTGCGAAATGATGTCGATATTTGATTGATTAAGTTCAATTGCATCAATCATTAATCTTCTGGCAACCCGCACACCTGCATTAGATAAACCAACTAGCTCATCCAAGCGTTTCTTATGGTCTCTTTCCTGATAGATATCAAACAATTTCGCTGTTTTACTTCCAAGCTTTGCTAACTCGCTGTAATCAACAAAATTAGCTCCCTGTTCGAATTGTGCAGATGGAGTGTGATCAAAAAACAGATCAAACAATTCAGGTGATTCGATGTACATGCCTGAAATAACATCTAGCATCCCAGTAATCGAACCCGCTATACCTCTGACTGCGGTTTCGAAATGATCTGATTGCAATCCGAGGTCAACTCCATAACCAAATTCTATTTTTTCATACTCATGTTTGGTCGGTAGCGCTTCAAAGTACATCGAAGGAGCCGTCGCGCCAACAATTGACCAATACTCCTTGGCTGTTGTGATATTCACGAAAGACTCTGGCGCATTATCCTTCGGTACTACATTAAATATGTTTCCAATATCCATCATCATGGATGGGAAAACTAGCTCCTGATCACGTATCAAAATCTCTAACACTCGTTCCTGAATCCTGTTGAGTCCAGATATTCCAGAAATCGGAGTTCCATCCTCACTAAACTTTGAAGTAAGAAGACAGGTATAGATCAAAGCAATATCTCTTCCATCATCTTCAACTAACTCGCATAGAATCAGAAAACTTCCATGTCTAGACCCGAAAGGCAGAGCGATCAAATTCTGATCTATCTTTGAATAAACAAATCCACACTTTTCAAACAAGTCGCAAATCTTAACTAGTGAAGATTCGTGGCCAGGCTTTAGAGAGTCAAGTTGCACATCAGGTTCTCCACCATACTTGGAGCGAGTGGTGTTTATTTGATTTGCAGATAGCAACTTGGACATTTTGAAAAGCGGTCCCCTGCCAGGACGATTTTCACTTGAACCAATTCCCTTGGCAAGTGGAGACCATGCCTTATCTTCGCCCCCTTGTGCACCAAAAAAGTTTTGAATTATGCCAAGTTCATTGCACAGAGCAACCCCGACATTATGGAAACAATTGTCATCGCCTAAGTTAGCTCCCTCAATCCAAGCTGTGATTTCAGTAAATGGATCTCCTTCTTTTTGCGCAGCATCCGCCCGATCAAAAATTTCTTGAATTGCGTCCTCGACTTTTCTCTGACTAGTTCTAGAGCCATATTTTGAAGCAATCCCAGCAATTGCAGCTTCCCTGGACCGTCTGTAATCCATCTCCTCTAACAAATCAGTAAGCCCGTACTCCTCAACAAGTTGCATTAGTGCAGTGTCATCAGGAATTTCTTTTTCAAAGACGCTAGCAAAGTAAATTGCCAGCAAAATAGATTGATCATGTCCCTGAGAAGCTGATTCCATATATGAATTGAAAAAATCAACCGCAGAATAATCTCTAAACACATCAAGTGCAGGATTTTCTGCAAATCTGAGACCGATATCCACGAGAGCAAGTGGAATTCCTTCTTTGAAGCCTTTTTCATTAACGCGCATGAAGAACTCTAGGGCTTCCTCTTGAGTTTCTATTGGTCCAAGGGGCGGTGGAACGAGGTAACCAACTTGGGAGAATCGAGTAATCATTAAACCTGCGATGTTTCTATTGATTAACCAACTCTCTAGGTTGATGTATTCAGACCAGAAAGATAATGCCTCCTCAAATTCTCCTGCAATCAAATGAAGGTTTCCAAGGCTGAAGATGATTTCTAAGTCGTTTTCTTGGACACCCTTTTCGACCTGAGATCTAAGGGCTGGTAGTTGTGGATCAGTTGGTCGATGAGCTTGAAGCAGTTCTACTAACCATGGAACTGACTTCAAATCACCACTATTTACAGCTTCCTCAAAAGCTTTAATAGCATTCTCTAGTTCATCCATATCTGAATATGCGAGGGCCAAAGATCGCCAGACATCTGGCAACTCTTTGCATTTGGAATAACTATCAATGGCTTCTTGATATTTACCTAGTGATTCATAGTAAGAACCTCTTGCTTTGTGGCCAATTTGAATTTTATTCATCATCTGCCTCCTTTGATGGCAGTCCTAGCAAGGTTGCAGCTGTCTTACTTTCTTTTGAAGTATTGGGGTTATCGACAACTGCCTGTCTTACATTCTCGTTTTCATCTAGAGATAGCTTCGATAAATCTTCTTGATTCAAGGATAAATTGGCAGCTATTTTTTGTCGAACATAGTGACTTGGATCCTTAATCAATTCCACAATCAGGCTTCTAGGTAAATCTGGTCGTTCAGCTATTAGTTCTCGAGTATTGGTATCACCACGTAAATCATCATCCCAAGTTTCATCCTGATCATCTCTCAGGGCCATCGCTTCACGTAAGGCACTTAGAAGGAATTCTTCAGTGCAATTAGGATTACGAATCACAGATTCTTTAGCAGAAGAAGACTTAATCCATAAACTCGCAAGAGTTTCCATAGTGGTTTTTATGTTTGAAGCTACGGCAACTTGTATTTCATCTACCTCTTCTTTAGAAAGTGCCTCTAGTAATTCGATGCTGACATTAGGGTTCTCAGCGACGCTTCTGCGAACTCCCCATTCTGAATCGTTGGCCAGTTGACTTAGTGTTTCTAGGGAAGCGCTTGGATTTCGAGCCACCCCGGTTCGAACTATGTAACTTCTATGTCCTGCTAACTCGGATAAGCGTGTTTGGTTCAACTTTGGATTCTCGGTAGCGGCCGAAACTACGGCTATGTGGGAGTCATTTGACAGTTCCAGAATTATTGAAGCTTCTATCGAAGTATTGCCTGATAAAGCTGCCCGCACTGAATGCTCAATATCTTTGGACATCCACAGTGCGAAGCGCCCTAACAATTTCGGATTTGAGGCAACTAACTCTCTTAACTCGATCTGTGAGCTCAATACGCAATATTCCATCTCTTTCAGATCTAGATCTGGACTAGTTACTTCAGCGCGGACATCATCGTTAATCTCCAGGTGGCGATAGTTACCCATGATGAAACTCTTTCTCCAGTTCTTAGTTAGTTAACATATCAATAAGATAATTATCTATCGCATCAACTTCCTTGATGAATAAATAAAGAATTGACTTGAGCTCTTTTCCAGACAAATGATCTGCGTACAGTACGAAGCCTGCACGAACTAAGTGAGTTCCTCTCTCAATATTTTCAACAGGAACAAATTTGGCTATGAGGCAAGAGAGATTACCCTGGGCGGCTGCTACGGTCGCCTTTTCAAATGAAACACCAGGGGCAGTTAGGTGGCAAGTAATCTCAAGAATCCGATGACCATCCATTTCAACAAGGTTTATCTTTATATTTGTTGAACTATCTCCCGAGCCAACCCCAACGCCAGGTAAATGAATCAGATCACCTTTTCGTTCCGGTGAAAAGCCAAATTCAACTAAATAGTCGAAAATCTTCGCCTCAAAAACTGGGTCTGAAACATCATTTCTTGCAATCGCCACATCAGGAAGTGTTCCCTAATTTAATATTTTAGGCAATAATCTAATCACTACAACGGAGGCAACTTTGAGCACAATTGATGAATATGCGTCTGGATACAAGGCTTTGATTACATGTGTAGCAGCTCGTGTACCAGTCATTCTTTGGGGCCCGCCTGGTCAGGGAAAGACCTCTGTGATTAAGCAAATCGCATCAGACCAAGGGCGACATCTTGAAGTTATTCTTGCGAGCATTCGAGAACCTCAAGACTTTGCTGGTTTGCCAATGCTCTCGCAAGGCACAGCAAAGTTAATGCCCCCAGATTGGGCTAAGCGGTTAGCGCAAGTGCAAGATGGAATTTTGTTTACCGATGAAGTCAATACCGCTCCTCCAAGTGTTCAAGCGGCGTTGTTACGTGTTTGTTTAGACAAAGTTGCAGGTGACTGTCATCTTGGTGATGACACAAGTGTCATCGCAGCTGCGAATCCACCAGAGCAAGCTGCAGACGGATGGGATTTAGCACCACCGCTAGCGAATCGTTTTTGTCACATTAACTGGGAACTTCCTGCCGAGGTTGTGCGTGACGGACTAGCGGGAAATTGGGTTAGCTTCAGCATAAAAACCCCAGATGCCAAGAAGTTGAGCAGTGCGCTAATTGCAGAACGAGCAGCCTTGGCTGGCTTCCTTGCATCACGACCTGACCTAACAACTGTACTTCCTAAATCCTCTGCAGAACAAGGTCGCGCATTTCCAACACCGCGTTCTTGGGAGATGGTTGCGATTCTTTCGGGTTGGATTACCGCTTGTGATCTCGACGCAAGTGTAAGAAGGATTGCAGTTATGGGATGTGTAGGAATAGGCCCAGCTGCCGAATACCTCACGTATCGAGACAATATCGATTTACCAAATCCTGAAGAAATCATTGCTTCCCCAAAGAATTTTGTTCTTCCGAATCGAATGGACAAAATTTATGTTGTTGGCGCGTCCTTGATGGCGGTGTTGCGAAACAACATGACCGTAGAAAGATGGAATGCTGTTGGAGAGGTTCTCGAAAGAATCGCCTCTGGCGGCCATCCAGATTTGGCCGTAACTTTTGCGCGAGACTGGATGCGGGAACGTCCAAAGGGTGCCACTCCAGATACGAAACTGCTCCGAGCATTAATTCCGTTACTAACAGAAGCTAAAATGATTTAAGGATGCCGGAGACTTTACAACTCCTAAACACTGAGGACGCTCGGTTGCGGATTATGGCGGCCAAAATTATTGCTCAAGCCAGATGGCCATACCTTTCAACTTTGATTTTCTCATTAAGAATTGTCGAAACACCAGATCTACCAACGCTAGCCGTGGATGCGGGGTGGAGAATGTATTACAACCCTGATTTTGTTTTACAACAAATTCCAGAGGTTCTTGCAACGATGGTTTTACATGAAGCTCTTCATTGTGTTTCCAAACATAGTTCACGATTTGAAGCTCTAGGTAGAGAAAATACAGGTCACGACATCTGGAATTTGGCGGGTGATGCCAACATTAATCAAATGTTAGATGATGCAAAAATGCCTTGGGGTGAATTCGACCCAGTTCGATATGACACTTTGGCAAAATATGGCGTTCAGAAGGGGATGACCACGGAAGTAACTTTCTTCACTATGGTTAAGTATTTCGAGGATAATCCTTCCAAAGATAGAGACCATTCCGATTGTGGCAGCGTTACTGGTGGTAATTCGCGTGGATACGAACTTCCAAAGACCAATGTCGATAACCCATCAATAAAGGGCGATCAACAGGATGTGATCCGTGATCGCGTTGCTCAAGATGTCATTAAACACTCGCGGGAAAAAGGTGTGGGATCGGTACCAGGTGAATTGCTTAGATGGGCAAATGAGCTGCTTAATCCGCAAATTGATTGGAAACGTGAGTTAGCGGGTTCGTTAAGAAGTTCTCTTGCAACTGTTCTCGGTAGAAGGGACTACACCTTTTCCCGACCTTCAAGACGGCAAAGTTCCATGGCAGAGAGCGATCCTGAATTTATTTTGCCATCCATGAGAAAGCCATCCCCGCCAACAATTGCAATCGTGATTGATACAAGTGGCAGTGTGAATGAAAAAGAAATAACTGAATTTCTTTCAGAGGTAGATGGAATCGCTACTGCAAATGGAATTGCGCAGGGAATTACGGTTATTCCTTGCGATTCACAGGTGGGGGAAATCCAAAAGATTCGTTCAATTTCTGGAATCACAGAAATCAAAATGCGGGGCGGTGGTGGCACCGATTTACGAGTTGGGATTTCAGCAGCTGAAGCGCTT
>JACCDJ011165088.1_pt1 | contig 13419 bp, 10 predicted proteins | sample 7444481 | NCBI WGS metagenome assembly JACCDJ01 (sample SAMN15323435, study PRJNA562643) | freshwater metagenome | isolation source: river surface water | place: USA:Blue River Watershed | collected 2017-08-15 | reverse complement strand
GCTGAAGTGGATCGCATCGCGCGCGGCCTCGCGGCGCGAGGGATCCGACAGGGCGAACGTGTGGTGATGTTTATCTCGAACCGCCCGGAGTTTGTGTTCGTGCTGTTCGCATTGCAGAAGCTGGGCGCAATCTCGGTACCCGTTGGCACTCGCGAGCAAGGGCCGGGGCTGGCGTACATCGTCAACCAGTGCGGTGCGGTCGGTATCGTGTTCGATGAAAACCTGGCCGATCGCATTCCCGATGCGGCCACCTCCCCCGGCGTGCGCGTACGCGTCTGCACCGGCGCTGCTGTCAGTCATGGCGAAGCACTGTCCGCGCTCGAGGGCGCCGAGATCACCGTTGCGAAGGTCGACGAAGAAGACTGCGCCTGCATCCTGTACACCTCAGGCACGACCGGCAATCCCAAGGGCGCCATGCTCACGCACCTGAACATCGCGCACTCGGTGATTCACTATGAGGTGGCGATGAAGCTCGGCAAGGACGACCGCGGCGCGCTCGCAGTACCGGCCAGCCATGTGACCGGCCTGATCGCGCTGATTGCCGAGATGGTGCATGTCAAGGGTACGTTGATCATTATTGCGGAATTCAAAGCGGCGGACTTTGTGCCGCTGATCGCGAAAGAGCGCATCAGCTTCTCGCTGATGGTGCCGGCGATGTATCAGCTGTGCCTGATGCAAGAAAGCTTCACCCAGCTCGATCTGTCTACGTGGCGTGTCGGCGGCTTTGGCGGTGCACCGATGCCGGTACCAACCGTACAAGCGCTGGCCACCGCAGTGCCGGGCCTGACGCTGGTCAATTGCTATGGCTCGACCGAGACGACCTCGCCAGCGACGGTGATGCCACTGGGTCTGTCGGCGATACATAACGATAGTGTCGGCATTACCCTGCCCTGCGCAACAATCCGCGTGATGACCGATGAGGGTAACGAAGTCGCGCCTGGTGAATCGGGTGAGCTCTGGATCGGTGGCGCCATGGTCGTGCCCGGTTACTGGGACAATCCCGAGGCGACGGCGAGAGGTTTTGCCGAGGGCTGCTGGCGTTCCGGTGATCTGGGATCAAAGGATGAGCAAGGACTGGTGCGCATCTTCGATCGCATCAAGGACATGATCAATCGCGGCGGCTTCAAGATTTATTCGGTCGAAGTAGAGAATGCGTTGATGGCCTTGCCAGGAGTGGTCGAGGCGGCGGTGGTCGGCCACCCCTGCCCCGTGCTCGGTGAACGCGTGCATGCTTATCTGTATGCACCAAACGCGCCTGCAACAACGATTGACACGGAGGCCGTGCGCTCCCACTGTGCAGCACGCCTTGCAGATTACAAAGTTCCCGAACAGGTGCACTTCACCGACAAACCCCTGCCCAGAAACGCGAACGGTAAAATAATGAAGCGCTCGCTGCGCCAGCCGGTATAAGGGCAGTGCTGCCGAGCGCTTGAGTAGCGCGGATGGTCCGCGCTGCACTGCATAAGCACTCGCCGATGAAATTCCTGATTGCCCGCTTCAATCACGAGACCAATACCTTTTCGCCGGTCGCCACGGCGCTCGCGGATTTCGAGCCAACCTATGGTGACGATGCGCTGAATGAGCAGCGTAACGCACGCACTGCGATGGGTGCCTTTATTCGCATCGCTGAAGCCCAGCCCAATGCAACGCTGATCACGCCCGTTTCCGCAACGGCCAATCCCAGCGGCACCGTCGACGCCGACGCTTATACTCATCTGGTCGACACCCTCCTTGAGGGCGTGCGAGAGGAACCCGATGCGATTCTGCTCGACCTGCATGGCGCACTCGTTGCAGAAAATGCTGCTGATGGCGAAGGCGAATTGCTCAAAGCTATACGCGCGATCGCGCCCGACATACCGATCGCCGTCGCGCTCGACCTGCACGGCAATGTAACACCCGCGATGGTCGAGAACGCCGACATCATCGTCAGCTTCAAGACCTATCCACATATTGATATGGCCGAGACGGGCGAGCATGCCGGACGCTTGATGATGGACTGGCTTGCTGGCAAGACGCGCCCGATCACGCGCTTCAAGCAGCTGCCGTTACTCTCGCACACCCTGCGCAGCAATACACATGAAGGCGCGATGAAGCATGCGGTGGACGCTGCGCGTCGAGCAGAGAAGGAGCCTGGCGTACTGGCTGTCTCCGTCATGGCCGGATTCTCACTGGCCGACTTCGAACATGCAGGCATGTCAGTGATCGTGGTCACCGACAATGACAAGACACTGGCAGACGATGTGGCGAACGACATTGCGCAGCAGATCTGGCGCGAGCGCGATGGCTTCGTCTATCGCAGCGAACCGCTGAACGAATCGATCGCGAGAGCGAAGGCCTTGCAGGCCGAGCCCGGCAAGGGCCCCGTGCTCTTGCTCGATCACAGCGACAACGTGATGTCCGGCGGCACCTGCGACACGATGGATGTGCTTCAGGCCGCGCTCAAGGCGCACCTGACACCCATCATCGTCGGCCCGATCTGTGATCCACAGGCAGTGCAGCGGCTATGGAAAATGCGGCCAACCGATGTGGTCGGCGCCGATATCGGCAATCACATACCGCTCGCTCAGCAGGGCATCACGAAAAAACCGGTGCGCCTGATCGGTGTAGTACGTGCAAAAAGCGATGGCGAATTCACGGTCAGGGGCCCCATCTATACGGGCGCGAGAGTCAGCATGGGACGCACCGTGCTATTCGATACCATCGATGCGCTGATCGTCATCAGCGAGCGCCGGATGGAGCCTTATGACATCGGCATCTTCGACTGCGTGGGGCTGGATCCCGCACGCTATGACTACCTGCTGCTGAAGTCACGGATGTATGCGCGCCCCGTGTTTGGCGCGATGGCCAAGGCGTTGGTGGAGTGCGATGCTGATCAGGGCGGACCGACCAGCTCCAACTATGCGCTGTTCCCCTTCAAGAATATTCGACGGCCTGTGTATCCACTGGATGAGAATGTGCAGTCCGGTGGATTCCAGGTGATTTGAATATTCTTGCCGTTTGAAAGACTCTGGATTCCGGCCTTCGCTTGAATGACCATGGCAGATACAACAGCCTTTTAGTCATCGTTTCTGCGCAAGCCGAGAGCGCAACGTCTGCGACCGTGCGGCCTACACCGGCAGGGCGCCCCGCCCCGCATACTGAGCCGCGCCACCTAGTGATTCTTCAATCCGCAGCAGCTCATTCCACTTTGCCATGCGCTCGCTACGGGCAAATGAACCGACCTTCAGCTGACCTGCATGCCATCCAACGGACAGGTGCGAGATCATCACATCTTCCGATTCGCCCGAGCGCGCAGAGACGATGGTTGAAAGACCGCAGGCCTTGGCTGCCTGCAGAGCATCCAATGTCTCGCTGATTGTACCTGCCTGATTCGGCTTGATCAGCACTGCATTGCAGGCTTTGTTTGCGGAAGCCTCCCGCACACGCGCAGCGTTAGTCACCAGATAATCATCACCGATCACTTGCACCTTCGCACCAGCGGCTTGCGTGAAGGTGATCATGCCTTCGGTGTCGTCCTCTGCCACCGGATCTTCAATGGAGAGAATAGGATATTTCGCCACCCAGTCGAGCAGCACTGCGATCCATTCCTCACGCTGATATGCTCTGCCCTCAAGCCCGGGTCGGTATATGCCGCCGCTGCCGAATTCAGAAGCCGCAATGTCGAGCGAGATCATCACCTCGCCATTCCGGTAGCCCGCTGTCTCGATCGAGCGCGTGAGCATCTGCAGCGCTTCTTCATTACTGGAAAAATCGGGCCACCAGCCGCCCTCATCTGCAACGCCTGCGCGACGTCCGTTGTCGGCCATCAGCTCGCCTGCGGCACGATAGACATTCGCTACCATCGCCAGCGCTTCATCCATGCTGTGCGCGCCGACCGGCATCACCAGCAGATCTTGGATATCGATACGGCGTCCTGCATGCGCGCCACCGCCAAAGATCTGTATCTCGGGCAACGGCAGCATGACCTGTGCATCGCCAGCGAGATGCTTCCACAAAGGCAGGCGCCGCGCATTGGCCGCCGCCTGCAGCACCGCCATCGACGTGGCGATGAGTGCGTTGCCGCCCAGCCGAGATTTATTGGGAGTGCCATCTAAAGCGATCAGTGCATCATCGATCGCACGCTGGTCCATTGCATCTTTCCCGGTCAGCGCCGCTGCGATCTCCCGGTTTACATTGGCAACAGCCTTTGCTACACCATAGCCCCCCTGCTCGCGGCCCCCATCACGCAGCTCGACGGCCTCATGGGTGCCGGTCGATGCGCCAGCGGGAGCAACGCCACGGCCCAGCGTTCCATCGTCAAGAATGACATCGACTTCAACGGTAGGACGACCACGCGAATCCCAGATGCGGCGCGCATGCAGCTTGCGGAGTTGAGTACTCATGAGGATTTTGATGAAAGTGAATGTTCGAGTGTGATTTGCCAGTCATTGCGGATTGCCGCCAGACGACTGACCGGTGCGCGTACACGCGCCAGCGCAAACTGTCGCTGCACGTCTTTGCCGCGTTCGTCCAGATATTCAAGAGGTGACTTGCCATCGACTCGAGCGAGCAGAATCGCGGCGAGCAGTCGTGCGACCCGCGCTTCCAGTGCAGCAGTGTCTTCCCAGCGCACGCCGGCCAGATACGCATCAGCAAACGCGTCGAAACAAGCCAGAAAATCGGCTGTTGACTCGGGCCGCCACAAGCACTTGGCCAGCAGATGGCACAAGCAGAAAGCAACATCAAAGGCGGGCTCGCCATACCATGCGCACTCGGCATCAAGGAACACCGGGCCCTTGGGACCCGCCAGCAAATTTTTCGGACTGATATCGCCATGTACCAGCGCGCGCTGGTTATTTGCGGTGTCCTCCATCAGCTGCCGGAGCATGGGCGCGCAGTCGCCGTGCACGCGAGCTGCCTCGCCAAAATACGGATCCAACCTTAACTGAAAAAAATTCTCATCATTCGCGAAGGTCTTCGCAAGCACATCATCATCAGCGCTGCCCGTATGAACGGCCGCCAGCTGACTTGCCACCTCCGCGGCGAAGGCCGGATGGGCGATGCCGTCGCGCAGCTGCAGCTTCCATACCGGATGCAGCGCAGGCTCAAGCCAGCTCATGGCGAACGCATGCAATTCGCGGTCCTCACCGAGTATCGCGGGCACCGCGCCCGGCAGCCATTCACCAACCTGCCTTATCCAATCGATCTCGGCGTGACTGCGCTCGAGGGGTGCGCTCCAGTGCGTTGCCACCTTCAGCTCGGGGAGCGCCTGCTTCACGCACAGCGGGCCGCGTCGGGTGTCCACGCGGGCAATCAGTGAGGATACGCCACCGGCAAGCGGAGTAATCGGGGGGAATTCATCGGCATCGATCAGGCGCATGCGCAAGAGCGCGTTCCTGACGATGGTCTCCTCGGTCTGCTGGGTCACGCCAGTCTTCCTCGCCGACGCGGTGTCGCCGGCTGTTTTTGCACGTGCCCCGTACTATAACTGACGCCGGATGATTCGATGCCGCTTCAGCTAGGCGCCAGCGTCAGCAGCATTACGGTGACCAGTATCGTCGCTATCCACAGCGCCAGTGCACGCGCGGGCACACGGAGTCGTCCCGCCGTAGTGATGGCCGCTGCGGCGCCAGTCGTCCGTATCTCCGGCCAGGGCTTGCGCCGGCGCTCCCTTCCATTCCAGGGCCGTTGGGACTGCGCTTCGGCAGCGGTGACCGCCTCGCGCTGCATCTTGCGCTCGGTGCGGGCTATCCATTCATCATGCTGACGGCGCCGCTGCGGATCAGACAATACCTCGTAAGCCGCCGTGATCAGCTGAAAGGTCTGCGTCGAGCGCGCATCGCCACCATGCCGGTCAGGATGAAATTTCTGGCTCAGGGTCTTGAAGGCGGCACGAATCACTTCTGGCGGCGCATTACGCGATACTTTCAGATTGTCATAGTGCGTATGGATGGGCTTCATGTGGGCCTCGATCAAGGTCTCAACAGATTCTCTTTGAAGTTTGCCCACAGGCTAAATCGATGACTGCGGCGGAGCTTGAGCGCGGTCAAATAAACATGATTGCAAGCATGCTTTTGCACCCATGCTTTCTTCTCAGCAAGAAAACTGACTGACGACCAAGGCTGACATCTCACCGCGGACAGCGTGACGAGCTCTGCCAGCATGCCGGCTCGCCCCACGATCTGCGACTTCTCCCCAAGTGCGCATACGCCCTGTCGCTCCGTGAGGAGCATCAGGCACTGCCAGCCTTCGTATACGAAGGCCTGGTGCACCTAGAGAAAAGTCTTGGACTCCACGCCATTTCTGCGCCCAACCAGACAACATTGCTGACCAGCTCAGACTCGCAAGCCTCACCTGGTATTCGAGACGGCCCAGTTCGCTCAAGGGGTTCCCAGGTCGAATTTGACAGGCAGCACGTGGGGAAAGCGACAAGCCTCTCAACCGCTGTCGTTAGGAAAAATTTTCTTACGCGCAGAAACTATTTCCATTGATCAGGCATCACAGGTGCAGTTGCAGTGAAGTAAGCGCCTGACACTCTCCCTTTGCCTCTGACCATTTGTCCTGACCATGCCCCCGTTGCACGCCACACTGAATTTACCCGAGCTCGCACCTCACGCATCGAATACCCAGCTTTCCTCCACCCTGCTGCGTCGCCTCGCGCTCCCCGGCCTGTTCGCCTGGTTTGGCGTCGTCATGGGCTCATGGGCAGGTCGTATACCGTCATTGCGTGAGGGCGTTCAGATATCCCACCCCATGCTGTCACTCGTACTGCTATGCGGCGGGCTGGGTGCGGTGATGTCATTTCCGGTGTCCTCGCGATTAATGGCTAGCCTTGGTGGACGTCACACGATGCTGATCTCGGGCGCAGTCTTGCTGATGGTACTGCTGTGCATCGGCTTTGCACCCACGTTACCCCTGCTGATGTTGGCTGTGCTGATGCTAGGCATCTCCGCGAGTAGCTTTGATGTCGGTATGAATTCGGTAGCCGCGCATCATGAAAAAATGAATGGCAGCTCCGCCATGTCCCTCTTGCACGCCTGCGCCTGTGCGGGCGGACTGGTGGGTGCTGCGATAGGCAGCGTGATGGCCGGGTTAGACGTCTCCCCAGCGCTGCATTTCCTGACGCTGGCGCTGCCACTGGCCCTGCTGCTGAAGCTTGGTCATGCCTACGTGGCTGCTGACAACAGCAAGAACATCGAAAAGCAATCCTTCGTGCTACCGCGAGGCCCGCTTGCGCTACTGGGTACGCTAGGGTTTCTCGGTTCGGTCGTGGAAGGCAGCATCGCGAATTGGAGTGGTATTTTTCTTCGTGATCATTTTGGCGTCTCGGCAGGAGTTGCTCCTCTGTCGTTGACTGCGTTCTCAGCGATGATGCTCTTGTCTCGGCTGTTCGGTGATCGACTAAAGATGACACACGGTGCACGCAAGCTGATCTTTGCCGGCGCGCTGGTCGCAGCCGCAGGACTTTTTTCTGCGGTGTTTGCTACAGAAGCGCAATGTGCACTCGCCGGTTTCGCATTGGCCGGTCTTGGCTTGTCGCTGATATTCCCCTTCGTGTTCAGCGCTGCCGGTCGCGACGGCCCGATCGCACTGGCCGGCGTTGCAACGATGACGTACGCTGGCACGCTGATAGGGCCACCCTTGCTCGGGAGTGTCGCTTACGTGCTGGGCATGCAAGCGGCGATGGGAGCGGTGGCTGGTCTGGGTCTGATGATTGCGCTGGTAGCACAACGAACACGGTTGCTGGACAGGCGCTGACTTGCTCGTGCGGATGTCTGGAAACCATGAAATTTTCTCGAGATTTCAGAAATCTCAGCGCTCGGGAAACAGTGCGCTGCGATCGATCGTGGCGAGTTCAGGTATGCCCAGCAGGGCCTGCGTGATATCGATCTCTTTTTGCAGCAGGTTGATCGCACGCTCCACCCCCGGACGACCGCCGCTGGCTAGCCCATAGAGGCCGGCGCGTCCGACCAGACAGGCACTCGCGCCCAGCGCCAGCGCTTTAACGATGTCGCCGCCGCGACGAATACCACCGTCCATCAGCACGGTCGTCTTGCCGCCCAAAGCATCGGCAATGGCTGGCAAGGCAGCAATCGCCGAAGGTGAACCATCGAGCTGCCGTCCGCCATGATTGGATACGATCACGGCATCGGCGCCGTGCTGTTGGGCACGCACGGCATCGTCCGGGCGCAAGATGCCTTTGATGGCTAGCTGACCTTGCCACTCGCTGCGTATCCAGTCGAGATCTTTCCATGTGACGGAGGGATCAAACTGAGAGGCTACATACTGCGCCAGCGTCGTCATCTTTCGTGGTGCCTGCCCCGATGCATCGAAATTGCCCAGGGTGAAGCGCGGGCCAGTTGCCAGCCGCCACAACCAGCCGAGCTTGCTCGCATAGTCGAACACATTATCAAGCCCGATTCGCGGCGGCACCATGAAGCCATTCCGCACGTCTCGCTCACGCGGACCGGGAATCGGCAAGTCCACCGTCAGCACCAGCACGCGCGCGCCAGCCTCCCAGGCGCGCTGCATCAGCGCGCTGGAAAAACCCCGGTCTCGCTGAATGTAAAGCTGGAACCAGAAATTACCATTCGCCTGCGCCACCTGCTCAATACTGGCATTGGAATTCGTTGATTGGCAAAAGCCCACACCTAGTGCCTCGCAAGCCCGCGCGATCTCCAGATCACCATGCGGCCAAAAGATACCGGCCAGCCCAGTGGGACCAAGGATCATCGGCGAACTGTATTTGTGCCCGAGCACCGTAACCGATTGTGAGCGCTGGCCGACATCGACCATGAAACGCGGGGCGAAGCGGATACGGGAAAAATCACCTTCGTTGTCGCGCAGGGTACGCTCGTCAAATGCCGCGCCGTCAACGAAACCGAATACTGATCTGGGCAGCTTTTTTCTGGCAATGTGGCGCAAGTCTGCGATGGTGACGGCCTCGCGATAGTGCATTCCTCTGTCCCCCTGTTGTTGTTATTGATTATGGAAACTGGTGTCAAGTCTGTCCGATGAGTCCGGCATATTGACACAGGGACATGATACCGGAGAAATCGTTAACCCAGCTTTCCTGAACTGCGGGTACACATCAGGCGTCTAATGCGCATGATTCAGGATCTGCCATTTGACGCTACTCGGTGAACCAAAGCACCACAGGAGTCTTCATGACAAGGCAATGGGTAGTCATCGCGGATAAAAGTCGCGCAAGAATTTTCGAGACTGATGGTCAGCTGGATGAGCTGGTCGAGATAGATGACCTGCTGAATCCTGAAGGCAGGCAGAGTGATGCCGAACTCCGACATGATGCAAAAGGCCGGTTCTACGGCAAAGGCGAACGCGACCAGGCGCACACGGCCGAGCCAAAGCTCACGCGGGAAGTGCATAGCGCTGACCGCTTTTCGCGAGAGATCATGGCTTACATTGAAAACGCGAACCGTGAACAGCGTTTCGTATCGCTGGTGATGATAGCGCCACCCGAATTCCTGGGCTTGCTGCGCAGGCAGCTAGGCAAAGGCGTTGAACATAAGCTGCGCCGGCAACTGGCCACCGATATCACGGGGTTTCAAGCGCCGCAGATACGAGCTTATCTGAAACAGCACTTATCGCATCACTTGCACTGAACGAGTGTCTGTTATTGCTCACCCATCGACATACTCGGTGGCCGAGGTGACAGCCCTGTTGGAGCCAGGTGTATCAAAGGGACAGGGCTATTTTTTACGACCATCCACGAGCTTACCGAGACTGGTCCCGTCAAGCATGCTGACATCAGCACCTGCCACGCTAAGCCATGACTGACTCAGCACTCCCCTTTTCGGCGATGCCCCGGCGGACAGTGTCCCGCTCCACGCCCCGAAGAGCGATCATCAAAGTCTGGCCCGCTGCGATGCCAGCCGCCACGTCGCAGATCCCAGCCATGCGGTCCCTCGCGCCATGCTGGCTGAACGTAGCTATAACCCGCGCGAGCAATAATCCAACGACCGGGTACCCACACATAAGCCACGCCATTCCAGTCCCAAAATCCCTGTACCCATAGGTGTCCCGGCCGGGCAACTGGCATGGGTTCGTAGCGCAAGACGGGGGGTGGCGGCATACCAGAGGAAATCGTGACACTCCAGTCGAGTGCCGATTGGGCCTGCGAGACAGTTGACATCACCAGCAGGCAGACGCCCCACAGCGCCGACAGGACGATTCGCCAACTGAGCAACACGGTAGATTGCCGGATCACGTTTCGCATATTGTCTCCCTTTCATCCGAGGCAATGCGCCTCTGTGAAGACAATGTACAAATATCGGTTTTATCGGTATTGAGGATTTACAAAAGTAAACACGCTCGTCACCAAGCGATCACAGGTTTTGTTTCTTCGGAGTAAAACGCAGTTGCAACCGAGCTACAACTCGATGAGTCCGTGGCGCACTGCGATCAACGCCAGCTCGGCCTGATTCGCCACGCCTAATTTCTGCTTGACGTTGTAGAGGTGCGTACCCACCGTACGCGGAGAGATGTTCAGCATATCGGCGATCTGGTTCACCGAAGCTCCCTTGGCGAGTTGGATGAACACGCCGAACTCCCGCTCGGAAAGCACTTCGATAGGACTTTTCTCGCCATTGAATTCTTCGAGTGCCATGCGCTGGGACAGCTGACTGTCGATGTACATGCGGCCCTCGGCCACCTGGCGTATTGCATGCATCAGTTCGTCCGGTGCGCTGCGCTTGGACAGATAGCCAAGTGCCCCCGCCTTGAGCATGTAGCGCACATAGCTCGGATCTTCATGGGACGACAGCCCCAGGACACGCGCCATCTTGTCGCGCGCAACGATGCGGCGCGTGGCCTCGACGCCCATCGTGCCGCCAAGGGAGATATCCATCACGATCACATCGGGCTTTGCCGAGGGTATCTGCTGATAAGCAGCTTCGGCCGAGTCGGCTTCAGCCACGACGCGAATATCATCTGTCGCATCCAGCAGCATGCGAAAACCGTAGCGAACTACCGCATGATCGTCTACCAGCATGACGTTGATCGTTTTTTTCATTCTTCGCTATTTTCTTTGTTATCTATGTCGCGCGCTCTCAGGGGCAGGAGGACGCTGACTTCCAGCCCACCCTCGGCCGAGGCCTCGAAGCGTATGCTGCCACCATGAGACTCCGCTCGTTCCTGCATGCCGCGAATACCGTAGTGCCCCTCTCGTCGCAGGGTGTCAGCGCCACGGCCATTATCGGAGACGCAAAGCCTCAGCTGCCCGGATTCGTCCGCGATCGTCACCTGAGCGCGGCTGGCTTGTGCATGACGGATCACATTGGTGACAGCTTCCTGCACTATACGGTAAGCAGAAAGTTCCAGCTCATCGTCCAGCACCGGTATGGCGCCGCTGACGTTGAGCTCGAAACGCAGGCCCGGATGGTTCTGCTGGCTATCGGTAAGCAGGTCGCGAACTGCATCGACCAGTCCCATTCCTTCTAGCTTGATTGGCCGCAGTCGCGGAATCATTCTGTGCATCGCATCGGACATCATGCCGGCGGTATCGAACAGCATCTTTGCATGACGCTCGATCGGCCCACCGGCCACCTCGGGATGCTGGATCAGCGATTTGGAGATGCTTCGAATTGCCGTTAGCGACTGGCCCAGTTCATCGTGCAGTTCGCGCGCCAGTGCAGCGCGCTCCTCCTCAATGCGCGCGTGCAGCAGCTTGGTGAAGTCGCGCTGCGCGTCCAGCCGCGCCTGCGCCTCGGCGCTCGCCTGGCGCACCTGGATATTTTCCTCGACGGCCTGCGCCATCCGGTTGAATGCGCGCCCCATCTCTTCCGCTTCCTTGCCCGGTAATGGCGGTAGTCTCACCTTGTGACCGCCGTGCTCGATGTCGCGCAAGCCGCTGCGGATGCGCTCTAGTGGCGCCAGCCACCGGCCGACTACCCAGAAAATCAGCAAGTCTGCCAGCAAAAACAAAGTGATCTGAGCGAAAAGAATGTCGCGAAGGTTATCCCACCCATCCAGCACGGCGCGCGTAGGATTGGTCTCAATCACCAGCTTCGCATTCGGTAACCGGATAACACGCTCATTCCTCGGAGGTGCAACGAGTGAGGCATACATTGCGGGCGCGTTGCGCCCCGCCTTGTAGGTCGAAGCCGGCGATTCGTACAGCAAAACGCCTGACTCATCGTAGAGCCGAATCTCGTTGGCGCGCACCCGCCCAGTCTCACGCAGGAAGTTCACCAATTCATGAAGGTTGTCTCGCGCGTAGAGATTAGCCACCCGACCCAACAACTGGGTGGCGATTCGGCCAGAGGCTTCCATCTCCTCCCGCACACTGTTGCGCGTCGCCGCAACTTCGACATAGATCAGCACACAGAACCCGATCAGCGTCAGCACTGAGAAGATCAGGTTGATCTTTAGACGCAGGCTCATACCGTCGGCAGGACCGAGGGGTGTATCTTTCGTCGCGGAGGCAGGAGCCATGGTCGGAGTATGATTCATCAGGATAGTGCGCCGCAGCATGAAAGGGCTTCCCGAATGCCGTGGCGGTCTCTGAGAGCGCGAATCATAGCAGCAGCGCCAATGCCCACGCTGCCAGCCCGTTCATGAAAATCATTAGATGCAATTCATCGTTTCGCAGATGTACTGCGGTTCCGGTAAAGGCATTATCCACTACGTCGGGCCGGCTCCGGTCTGACAATAATGTAAACACATCAACAATTGGAGATGACTATGAACTGGACTACCCCTGCTGCTACCGATCTGCGCTTCGGTTTCGAAATCACCATGTACATCGCTAACCGTTAATTCGGAAAGCTGGCAGCCTAGCCTCGTGCCTGGCTGCTCACGAGAGTTTTTAAAAAAGGGCGACCCGATGGTCGTCTTTTTTTACTCCATAATTATTATTAATTAAGTAATATGGTTGGCCGTATCGACCAATCCTACTTATCTATTTGCAAAGCCGCCCGTTTTTGTGCGGTGTGATTATCCGCAAGAACATATACGCCTAGTGGGGATTTGCACGGAATTAATCAACCTGCACAAGTCCATCCAGATTCTCCGTGTCGTGCTCAAGGTAAGCCCTGCGCATCAGTGGCCCCTTGTTGAGACCACGCTGATGCCTGCACCATTCAACGCCGAGGTGCCCCGAGTAAGGCATCCAACGATTGTGCCGTCAATACAGCTTCGGTCCACGCATCCAGTGTGTGCTCGTCTGCGCCAGAAAGCCGGTCATTCGCCCAGCTTGGCAAATCACCGAAACGCGCGAGCAGCAATCGCCTGAACAACTGCGCTTTGCCGTCGAGACGCCCCTGCTGCATGCCCTGCTGTATGCCCTGCTGCAGGCCCTGCTGCATGCCCTTCTGCATGCCCTCCTCAATCGCCAGTTGCTCTATCGACGTGATGTAAACCATCTTCGATTCCTCCTCCAGTGTGTTCAGATCCTGCCTCAGCTGAGTCTGCAAATCCTTG
>JACCDJ011219469.1_pt1 | contig 13421 bp, 14 predicted proteins | sample 7444481 | NCBI WGS metagenome assembly JACCDJ01 (sample SAMN15323435, study PRJNA562643) | freshwater metagenome | isolation source: river surface water | place: USA:Blue River Watershed | collected 2017-08-15 | reverse complement strand
GAGAGTAATTTGAACATCGTTCTAGCAATCGGACAAATTCTATTTGCCCTAATCTTTATCAATTCAGGAATCAGCCACCTAACCAAGCTTGATGCAATGACAGGTTATGCGCAGTACAAAAAGGTACCTGCGGCAAAGCTTTCAGTAATTCTTTCAGGTCTAATGATCCTAGTTGGCGGCATCTTTGTAGCCCTAGGTATCTATGCTGATCTAGGCGCGCTGCTAATTGCGCTTTTCCTAATCCCAACTGCATTCATGATGCATAACTTCTGGAAGGAAACAGATGCCACAGCAAAGATGAATGAGACCATCGCTTTCTTCAAGGATCTATCCCTTGCAGGCGCTGCGCTAATCATCTACGCACTAGTTGCAGGTGGAGCAGAACTTGGAATCAATATCACTGGCTCCTTCTTTTAACCTCTAAGAAGAAAATAAAAATAGGAGTAAAACTCCCTCGGCAAATTTCGTTGAGGGTGTTTATTATTTAAAGCAATATCAATCTAACCAGGTGGAAATCCTAGGAGCGCTAATTGCTGGCGTAGCGATTGGTTCAGTACTTGGATTTGTCGGCGCAGGTGGCGCCATGTTGACTGTCCCAATTCTCGTTTACGGATTTGGCTTTGCCCCGCATCAAGCATCAGTGGCTGCAATTGCAGTAGTTATTGTGGCTGCGCTCTCTGGAATCTATCCACGATTTAAAAGTGGCGAGATTTTAATTAAAGAGGCGCTAATAATCAGCGCCCTTGGAATCTTTGCAAATGTTGGCGCAGCTCAAATTGTTGGCAAAATCAGCGATGAGTTATTGATAACTGGCTTTAGCGCAGTAATTATCTTTGCCGGCATTACGATGCTTGGCAAACCAATTGATGCGCCAGAAAAGCCAATTCCGCTGCCGATATTAATTTTATTGTCATTAGTTATTGGTTCTTTGACAGGATTCTTTGGAATCGGTGGTGGCTTCTTGGCAATTCCCGTGCTAGTTCTTGCTTTTAATACTCCACAAAATAAGGCTGCTGGCACTTCATTATTGATTATAATTTTAAATAGTGTGATAGCTCTGCTGGCACACTATCCAATGTGGGGCGAGATAGATTGGAAAATCCCGCTTTACATGGCTCTGAGTGCAGTTTTTATAGGAAATCTAGCTGGAAAAATTTCTGCAAAAACAAAGCCCGCTCTACTTAGAAAGAGTTTTGCCTATCTTTTATTTACCATAGCTGGGGTGACAATCTTCCAAACTTGGTTTATTTAATCTCTTTTACAGATATATACCTTGATTGTCGGCCAACTAATAAAAGCAAGAGTGCGATCAGGCCAAATGAGATTGGCAACGAAGTCAATTCTGATACTCCACCAATTAATGCTGGTCCAAAAAAATTACCTGCAATAGAAATTAGAGCAACACGCGCCATTCCCACAGATGGAGCAATCCCTGGCACGCTCATAGCTGCCAAATTAAATGCCGGGAAGAAAGGCCCCATGCAAAGTCCAACTATTGCAAATGACATACAAAGCAATCCAACGCCCAAGAACTGATTGACCCCAGATAGTGGAATTCCAATTATTAATCCAATACTTAAAGAGATGCCGCCAATGTATCCACCATATTTAACAGTTCTTTGATGGCCCCATTTTTCAAACCATTTATCTCCTAAGAATCTGCTAATTATCATTCCTAGAGAATAGAAAGTTGCGGCTACTGCTGTGACTCCTTTACCTACTTCCATATGATCTTTGAGCAAAATTCCGCTCCAGTCATATATTCCAGCTTCCGGAACAAATGATGAGAGTAGTCCGATTCCAAGAGCCCAGAGCACCAATGTCTTCTTTGAAAAAAGTGGGATTTTCGCCTCTGTGCTTTCATGAATTTCGCCCTTATGGCCATCCATTTCGCTATTTAATAATCCACTTATGGTTATTAAATAAAGCACTGCGCAAATAAGAGCAAGACCTTTTAAATGTTCTTGTGGAGTAATTAAGTTGGCAATTGCCCCACCAAACATAGTCACTACAAAAGCTCCAACGCTCCAGAGTGCATGGAATGAGGACATGTATCTAGATTTTGAATGTCTTTCGATAGCCATCGCTTGAACATTTGCCGCAACATCTAGCGCTGCAAATGAAAAACCTGTTAGAAATAATCCGAAAACCAGCATTAATACCGAATTTGCACTTCCCATCGTAAATATTCCAATTGGCATAATTAAGGCGCAAATTCGAGCAAAACTTCTACTTGAAACTAAATGAATAGCACGTCCTGCAAGTTGTGTGCCACAAATCGAACCAAATGCTCCAGCTAGAAAAACTAAGCCAAATTGGCCATCACTTAGACCGAGTTGCTCTTTGATTTCGGGGATTCTCGGAACCCAGGCCATAGAACTTATGCCCATAACAAAGAATGTTGCCCATAAGTAATTTCGCGCTCGAAGCGAAATTCTTAAGGTCTGATCCACAGGTTTCACCTTAATATACTTATATCGTGGATGGAGTTTTAGAGCGCGGCCCAGTCAAGCGAGTTATCGAAGTTCTCCAAATTAATAATATGGGCAAAGTGCATGTTTTAGAAGATTCAGCACGAACTGCCCAAGATGCAGCTAACGCTTTGAATATTGAAGTTGGCCAAATAGCTTCATCATTAATTTTCAGATTGCCTGAAGGCGCTCCCATCTTACTTATCACAAGTGGCCGCCACAGAGTCGATACAGATTTGGTTGCCAGAACTTTAGGTGTAACTCATTTAGATAGAGCTGATGCTAATTATGTAAAAGAGCTAAGTGGCTTTTCGGTCGGTGGAGTTAGCCCATTGGGCTGGGTCACCACGATTAATCACATTTATATAGATGAAGCGCTAAATGATTATGATTCAATTTGGGCAGCTGCAGGACATCCTCATGCAGTTTTTCCAACAACTTTCTCAGAACTACAAAAAGTAACCAGTGCGATCCCGATGGTGGTTGGAGAATAATGTCTATTAGGCATTACAACCCTGGAAGAAATCGTAGAGGGCGAGTTTCGATTGCCGCTGAACGCTTTCTCTACATATCGCTCATTTTGAGTATTGCATCTCAAATAGTTTTCTTATTTAATCAAAATGCTAATTTCATTTTAGCTTCTGCCACTTTTGCCTCCATCTTCACATTAGCGCATGCCCAATTAGCATTTGCAAAACGCTATTTCTGGAGCTATCTACTCTTTGTACTTGTGTTCGGCTTCTTAATTGAATTTATTTCCATAAACACTGGTTGGCCATTTGGAAACATTAAATATCAAAATTTAGGGACCACTTTTTTTGGGGTGCCAATATTAGTTCTCATTTTTTGGCTCGGATCTGTTCATCCTTTAATGATTATGGCCAGAAAGATTGCTCCAAACTGGGTGATGATTTCAGGTGGTGCTGCAATTACTTCTTATGCACTATTTTTTGATCAAATTCTGGTTGCCAATGATTACAAAACATGGGAATTTAGCGGAGCCCATATTCCATTTCAAACACATATTCCTCTGGATAATGTAGTTGGTTGGTTATTTGTGGGTGTAGTGGTCTTTGGTTTGGCCAATTTAATACTTCCAAAGGTGCGCAGAAAGATTAGCGCTTCTATGAATTCGGTAGATCTATTTCTAGTATGGACTTGGATCTATAACTTTATTGCTAATTTATTCTTCTTTGGCAAGCAAGGAACTGCTCTAGTTGGCGGCTTAGCTTTTGGCGCTATTTTGGGTTGGTACCTATCTAAAAGATATTTGGGCAGTCCTAATTGAAAAATTCCTCAGGCAAGAAAGTCCAAATAGAAGGGGCAGGGATTGCAGCCTTAACAGCGGCGGCCAGGCTTTCAAAATTTAAATATGAAGTAGCGATTAATGGCCAGTGTTATCAGAACACAATAATCAAAGATTATTCTTTCGATTGCGCTCCCCTTTTTACACTCCCCGCGGTTTATCGAGATTTTTTTCAAAAAACTGGCAAACATTTTGGACAAGTTTTGAATGTAAATCCTGCCGGACCAGCTTTTGTTTTTCAATTTAAAGAAATTACTATTAGTTTTGAGAACCTTTCTAGAAATGCTCGATTAACCGAAATTGAAAATAAACTTGGCGCTGCAGCTGCTGCCGAATGGGAATTGGCACTAAAACAAGGTGAATATTTATGGGATCGGATTCGAGAAAATTATGTCGAATGGGAATTCTCTTCTTTTAAATTTGATGTAAGTACATATCTTCGTATGAGAGCTCCAATAATTAATAATCCAATCCTGCGAAAAATTATGGCTCATTACGCTACTTATCTTGGATACCCTGCCGGCATATACAAGTGGTCACATATTGCTGCTTTTGTAGAGGAATCATTTGGTATCTGGCAGATCGACGGTGGTTTGGGAGCACTCACGGATGCGCTAAAGAGCCGCGCCTTAGAACTTGGTGCATCTTTTACAGTTATAGATGATTACGACTATTTAATCGACGCCAATCAAATACATGAGACACCTACCCAAAGACTTATCGGAATTAATGGATATCCAGAACAACTTCCGATCCGAAAGATAATTTTTCATGAAGATGGATTAAGCACAGATATCTATGCATCCTCTGCCGGATTAGGAAAATATTCGTTGGTTCTAACTGGGAAAGTAGATATTCCTGATTTCGATCAATTTGCTGAAGTTGACCAAATTCGACCAGGGAACGCCGGTAACTCTGACAATCAATTAATTACCAAAATTCGCACCGCTAATAAGCGAATATTTAGAGTAAAACACTTAGATTCCTTAGCTCATGCAGGAATTGCTGGAGAATTGCTTGCAAATGCAGTCCGTGGGATAAAGAATCGTCCAAGTCATGAACATTAATCAATTAAGAGAGGGCATAAATATCGCCCTTGAAGAGCAAGTCGATAGTTACTGCGCTCTTATTTCTGAAATTGATGATCAACTAAAGCCAATAGCAAATTCGCTCAAAGAATATCTTTCGCAAGGAAAGCGCTTTCGATCACTTTTTTCTTTAATAGGTTTTTTAGGTGCTCACGGAGAAATTACTCCTAAAGTTTTTGAAACTTGCGCATCTCTTGAATTTTTGCAAGCAAGCGCATTAATACATGATGATTTGATGGATAAATCTGATACTAGGCGCGGCAAGCCTGCAATGCACAAACAATTTGGAGATTCAGCTGCAATCTTAATTGGGGACTTAGCGTTAGTCTGGAATGAGAAAGCAATACACGACTCAAATCTTGCAAATGAAAATTTAAATCAAATACATGACATTATGCGAATTGAGTTAATGGCTGGCCAATTTCTAGATGTTTACGAGCAGACTCAAAGTAACTTCAGCGTCGAACGCTCGCTCAAAATAGCACGTTACAAATCTGGTAAGTACAGTATTGAAAGGCCACTTCATTTTGGTGCCGCGCTTGCACAACCAAAAAATTTCGATGAATATTTAACAATTTACTCTGAATATGGGTTACCTCTTGGCGAAGCTTTTCAATTAAGAGATGACTTGCTTGGGGTCTTTGGTAACCCTTCTGAGACTGGAAAACCTGCAGGTGATGATTTACGTGAAGGCAAGAGAACTGCGTTAATTGCCTTTGCATATGATCGCGGGAGTGAAGAGACAAAGAGATTAATAGAAAAGAAACTTGGCACTGATGACATTGATGGCTTAGCAGAGGTGATATTAGATAGCGGTGCGCCAACACATGTAGAAGCTCTAATCGAAAAGCTAGCTGAGCAAGCTCTTGATGCCATTGACCGTGAAGAGTTAACTACCCAGGCGCGAAAATTGCTAACTGAGATGGTCTCGATAGTTACAAAGAGGGCGCGGTAAAGTTAGTTCAACGCGGGAGCCAAAAGTTGGCTGAGAGGACCTAAGAGTCGACCGCCTAACCGGTTCGGTAATGCGAACCAGGGAGGAATTCATGTCTACCTTTTTCACAGCTTGGGGTTATCAAGTAACTTTCCTTGAGTTCTTTGCAAGCGTCACAAGTTTTATTGGGGTTTGGTATGGAACTACAACCAAAAGAATAACTTGGCCATGGTGGGTCGTTTCAAGTGCACTTTACGGAATTTTCTTTTGGAAAGTTGATCTTTTTGCATCTGCATTATTACAAATAGTTTTTATAGTAGCAGGAATTTGGGGTTGGTTCGGTTGGGGTCCAAAAGGTGCCAGGCCTGGAAAATTAACGCAACGTGAACGTGTGCTATGTGTCGCAGCATTAATTGTGGCATGGTTAATTTTCACTCCATGGCTACAAAGCATCGGCGCAGCTGCTTATCGAACTGATGCACTTATTTTTCTAGGATCTTTTCTGGCACAAGTCTTAATGGTTTATGAAAAATATGAATCTTGGCCAGTCTGGTTTGCTGTAGATGCTTTGGCAACAATTCAATATGCAGTTCTCAAATATTGGTTTACTTCGGTGCTCTATTTTGCATTTACAATAGTTGCAATTGTTGGTTGGGTCAGATGGCTTCGAATCCAAAAATCATACTTGTAGACGGACCAGCGGGATCAGGTAAAACCACTTTAGCTCTTCGATTGAAAGAAGAGTTGGGTTGCGAAGTAATTCATTTAGATGATCATTACAACGGCTGGGATGAAGCGCTGGGTATGGATTTAACAAATACCTTAGTTGAAATATTAGAGAATTTTGTAAATGGCAGAAGTTTTATAATAAAAACTTTCGATTGGCATAAGTATTGTTTTAATGGTTTAAAAGAGATTCAACCAGCTGACTCATTGATAATCGAAGGGGTTGGCGCAGGTCAGAGTCTTGCCCGGACCTATGCCACTACTTTGTATTGGGTTGAGACCGAGCCCGAAATTGCCTTCAAGCGAGTGCTAGATAGAGATGGTCTCGACTACGAAAATAGAATTAGAGAGTGGCAAATTCGTGAAGCTAAACACTTTATTGATGAACGCACCCGCGAATTCGCGGATTTCATAATAACCACCACCTAAAATCCACCCCGTGAGTGATTTGAGCGGACAATTAATAGATAACCGCTATGAGCTACTCCGAATTCTCGCTAATGGCGGAATGGGCACTATCTACGAAGGCTTAGATACCCGTTTAGATAGAAAAGTTGCGGTCAAAATAATGCATCCGCATCTTGCTCAAGATGAAGAATTTATTACTCGCTTTATCCGAGAAGCAAAAGCTGCAGCATCTTTATCTCACCCGAATATCGTAAATGTGATGGATCAAGGCTGGAATCAATCAGGCATTCCTGCAGTCTTTTTAGTGATGGAATTAGTTGAGGGACAAACACTTCGTGAATTGATTTCAAGCAAAGGTTCTTTCTCAGTAAACGAAACTATCAATTACTTATCCCCTGTAATTTCTGCTCTTGCAGCGGCACATCAAATTGGAATTGTCCATCGCGATATCAAGCCAGAAAATATTCTCATTTCGAATGATGGCAGAATTAAAATTGCAGATTTTGGTTTAGCGCGAGGTACTAATCTTGGTCAGACTATGACTGCAGAAGCCAGTGTCATTCTTGGTAGCGTTTCATATCTATCACCCGAACAAGTGCAACGTGGTATCTCTGATGCCCGAAGTGATATCTATTCAATTGGTGTAATGGCATTTGAAATGCTTACCGGCAAAAGGCCACACATAAGCGACTCTCCTCTTCAAATTGCATATCTTCATGTCAACGAAGATATTCCTCGAGTGAGCTCTAAAGGCATTAAACTTCCAAAAGATTTAGATGAATTAATTTATGCAGCAACTAGCAGAAATCCCGATGATCGCCCAAAAGATGGCGCAACTTTTGCATCACTACTACGAAACATTCAAATTAAATCTGATCCTTCCAAGAAGCAGATGAGCCTCGAGCTTGATTTACCTATTCGTCAAGAGACACCTAAACCATCAAAACGTAAAGAAATAGTTGAAGAAGAGGTCACCAGAGAGATCACTCGTGAAATTTCCAAATCGGAAAACAAAGAAAAAATTAAGAAACCTAAACGAAAATTTAGGAAAGTCGCGTTAATTCTTGCAGTTGCAGTTGGTATTGGTGGTTGGTGGAGTTTGATTGGACCTGGCGCCCGTGTAACGGTTCCTTCACTAGTTGGCGGCACGATGTCGGATGCCGAAAATTTACTAAAACCAATTGGATTAACTAGCGAAGTATCCAAAGAGGAATTTAGCGAAGATTTACAAAAGGGAATAATTATTTCTACAAGTCCTGCAGGTGGAGATAAAGTAAAAGAGGGTGCAGTTGTTTTAATCACTCTTTCAAAAGGACCAGAGAGATATTCAATTCCTATGGTTGCTCAATTAACAGTTGAAGCTGCAATCAAAGTGCTCTCTTCTATCCCAATAGCAGAGCCTGTAGTTCAGCAAATTTTTAGTGAGAAGATTCCTAAAGGCTATGTAATTAGCTCTGAGCCAGTCATGGGTACCAAAGTCAAACGTGGCGCAGGAATTAAATTGGTCGTAAGTAAAGGTATTGAGCAAATTCCTTTAATTAATTTCGTTAATAAATCAGGTGAAGAAGCGCTAAATACTTTGACGACTGCAGGATTTAAAGTTACGCCTAAATATGAATTCAGTGAGACAGTTCCTGCAGGCGCGGTAATCTCTCAAAATCCATCAGAAGTAAAGAGTTATCCAAAAGGTTCTGCACTATCTTTAGTAATCTCAAAAGGATCGGCCTATGTCTTTATTCCTAATGTCTACTCATTATCTGAAGCTAAAGCAAAGTCAGTATTAACGGCACTAGATTTACAGGTGACTATCAAGCGCATGGGCACAAAGGCTGTTAAGCAAGTAACTGCGATTTCTCCGAAGGTGGGAACTAAAGTCCTTCGTGGAAGTAAGGTGACTATCACTGTAGGGTAGGCAAATGCCTAAGCCTTCAAAATCTTTGCCCCGCATCGGAGCTCATACTCCTACATCTGGTGGAATGGCTAAGCGCTCACTTGGTTATGCAGAAACAATAAAAGCTGAAGTAATTCAAGTTTTTGCATCTAACCCACGTGGCTGGGCAATGCCCGAACCAAATCCTGCAGCAGACGAAGATTTCAAAGCTAAAGCGGCAGCAATGGATATCACTACATATGTACATGCGCCTTTTCTCATTAATTTAGGTTCACCCACTGAAGGCACATATAAGAATTCACTTGCTTCTACAGCCTATTCTCTAAAACGTGGCAAAGAAATTGGTGCTTTAGGTGTTGTTATCCATACAGGCTCTGCTGTCGATGAAGGGCATGTTGCAAATGCCTGGAAGCAAATTCATGAAGGAATGATGCCGATTCTAAATTCACTTCCTGAAGATGGACCTTCGCTATTACTCGAACCAACTGCTGGCCAAGGTCAATCATTAGTGAAAAAACTAGATGACTTAGAAAATTATTTGAAGGCGCTTGAGTATCATCCTAAAGTTGGAATCTGTTTGGATACCTGCCATGTATTTGCAGCTGGTCATGACATCGCCAAAAAGGGTGGAATGACTGAAACACTCGATTTACTTGTTCAAATTGCTGGTGCAGAGCGATTCCAGCTTGTACACGCAAATGACTCTATGGATGTGTGCGGCGCCTTGAAAGATCGTCATCAAAATCTTGGCGAAGGATATATTGGATTAGATGCATTTAAGGAGATGTTCCAACACCCTGCAATTGCTAATGCGCCTTTAATCCTTGAGACTCCTGGCGAAGAACCCGAACATGGCAAAGAGGTCGCACTTTTAAAGAAGTTACGTGGATGAAACATAAATTAGCTTCATGGCTATTACTAGGGGTGGCCATGTCTTGGGGCTTGGCATTCGTCACGATGAAAGATGCGCTTGGCCGTCAATCTGTAAATAGCTTCCTTTTTTACCGTTTTGCACTTGCCGCCATTGCTCTAATTATTATTCGTCCGCAAATAATCAAAAAGATTAATAAAGATATTGTTAAACGTGGCGGAATAACTGGTCTATTTCTCGCAGCTGGATTTATTTTTCAAACTTATGGTTTAGATATGACTGGTGCAGCTGTAACTGGATTTATTACTGGTCTTTACGTAGTTGCTACTCCTCTATTTGAACAATTTTTTGGCGGTAGAAAACTTGGAAGGACTGTCTGGGTTTCGATCGGAATTGCTACCACCGGCCTTGGTTTACTCTCTTTGAAGGGATTTTCGGTAGGCATCGGAGAATTGCTAGTTTTAATCAGCGCACTTTGTTACACCGGCCAAATCATCGCACTCAGCAAATGGAGTCAAGGTCGTGATGTATGGGCGATGACTTTTATGCAAATTTTAGTAGTAGCAGTTGTTACTGGAATAGCTGCCCTTATCGAAGGTTTCCAAACTCCCCCAGATAGCGGCGTTTGGGGAGTAATCATATTCACCGCAATTGTCTGCACAGTTACTGCTTTCATTATTCAAACTTGGTCACAGGCGATTCTCGAATCAACAAAAGCGGCGGTCATAATGACCATGGAGGTGGTTTTCTCTGCCTTATTTGCAATCACTTTAGGCGGAGAAATTCTCTCCACTCGCACTTTAATTGGTGGACTTTTAGTTGTAATCTCTATGTATACAATCGTTTTCTATGAAGGTGCTAAAAATTGATTGATCTGCGTTCAGATACCGTTACCAAGCCAACCAAAGAGATGCTCGAAGCTATGGTTGCTTCACCTGTCGGTGACGATGTTTATGGCGATGATCCATCTATTAATGCTCTAGAGGCGAGAGTCGCTGCCATGTTTGGCAAAGAAGCAGGTTTGTTCACACCAACAGGTTCGCTATCCAACCAATTGAGTATCCGTTTACTTGTAAAACCTGGTGAAGAGTTAATTCTCGATCAAACCGCTCATATCGCTCGCGCGGAATTAGGTGCCGCTGCAGCCTTTAGCGGAATTACTACCCGGACTTTTCCTTCAATTAATGGCAAATTACACGCTGATACCGCACTTGCATTAGCGCATCCGGACGCGGGTCCTTACCTAGTATCAACTAAAGCAATTGCAGTTGAAGACACTCATAATTTTGGTGGCGGAACAGTTCAATCTCTTGATGAAATCCAGAAACTTTATAAAGGTGCACAAGAGATGAAATTACCATTGCATTTAGATGGCGCCAGAATCTGGAATGCGCATGTGGCATCTGGTATCAAATTCTCTGAATACGGAAAATATTTTGAAACCATGAGTGTCTGTTTCTCCAAAGGGCTCGGCGCGCCGATTGGTTCCATGATGCTTTCAACGAAAGAGAAGATCGCCGAAGCACGTATTTGGCGAAAAAGATATGGTGCCGGAATGCGCCAAATCGGTCTTTTAGCTGGCGCTATTAATTACGCTCTTGATCACAATATAGAAAGATTGAAAGAAGATCACAATCGTGCTGCAGTTATTGCAAGTGCATGTGGGCTGCCTAAACCAGATACAAATATTGTGGCTTTAGATGTTTCAAAATATCCGTTTGATGCAGCCCAATATGCCGGAACTTTAAAAGAGAATGGGATTCTTGCCGGGGCGCTCGGAAAGAATTTTGTTAGATTGGTAACTCATAAAGATTTAACTGATTCAGATATCGAACAAACTTGTGAAGTATTAAAGCGCACCCTCGTGTCGAAGTAACCACTCTTTTTTGTTTAATCCATATGCATAATTTCCTAAGTTGCCACCAGTCTTAACAATTCTGTGACACGGGACCACTAAGACAATTGCATTCTTGGCGCAAGCACTACCTGCAGCACGAACTGCAGCTGGAGAACCAGCTCGATCTGCTAACTCTGAGTAGGAAATTACACCCTTAACTTTTCTCATAGCTTTCCATGCAGCTTGAGAAAAGGTAGCACCTGGCTGCGAAACTTTTATTCCATTGATTGCGGAGATATCGCCATCGAAATAATCCTTTAGCAAATCTGTAATCACTGGAATCTTTTTGACAGATTCAAACTTGAAATCGTCATAGTCGGTATGCAACGAATCCTTAGCCGCTTTTAGATTGCTCAAATTTGCTGCAAGTAATATCGATCCGTCTGAAATCAAATTTATCCCACCTATTGGAGATTCGAAGGTGGAAGTAAGTAGAGGCACTTGCAAAAATTATCGGTCGCGCAACATCTCTGCAACCAAGAATGCCAACTCCAAAGACTGTGTATGGTTTAGGCGAGGATCGCAGGCTGTTTCGTAGCGAGATGCCAAATCTTCAGCAGAGATTTTTGCGCCTCCGCCTAAACACTCAGTCACATCATCGCCAGTAAGTTCGATATGAACTCCGCCTGGATGAGTTCCAAGTGCTTTATGAACCTCGAAAAATCCCTTAACTTCATCCATCACATCTTCAAATTGACGTGTTTTATATCCAGTTGATGACTCAAAAGTATTGCCGTGCATTGGATCGCATACCCAGAGAACTTTTGCACCGGATTTTGTAACTCCATCAACTAAACCTGGCAAAGCTTCACGAATCTTGCCGGCACCCATGCGCGTAATGAAGGTTAAACGCCCAGGTTCGCGATTTGGATCTAATTTATCAATCAAGCGAAGGGCATCATCCACAGTTGACTTTGGTCCAAGCTTTACACCAATTGGATTTCGAACCTTAGAAGCAAATTCAACATGCGCTCCATCGAGTTGGCGAGTGCGTTCGCCGATCCAAATGAAATGTCCAGAAACGTCGTATGGATTTCCAGTGCGAGAATCAATGCGAGTTAACGCTTTTTCATACTCAAGAATTAAAGCTTCATGGCTTGAGAAAAACTCAACTGTTTTGAAGGCATCTGGATCTACGCCTGCAGACTTCATGAAATCTAAAGCGCGACCAATTTCTGTTGCCATAGCTTCATAACGAGTTGCGTAAGGATTATCTTTTACAAATCCTTTATTCCAATCGTGAACTTTACGTAGATCTGCAAATCCACCTTGAGTAAATGCGCGCACTAAATTCAAAGTAGCGGCCGAAGTGTTGTAAACGCGAACTAAACGATGCGGATCTGGACGTCTGGATTCAGGTGTGAAAGCCAAATCGTTTACTGCATCTCCGCGGTAAGCAGGAAGAGTTACGTCACCGCGAGTTTCAGTATCCGATGAGCGTGGTTTAGCAAACTGCCCAGCCATACGCCCTACTTTGATTACCGGCATTGATGAGTAATATTGCAAAATAGCAGCCATCTGCAGAATAGTCTTTATTCGATCACGAATTGAATCTGCAGTTGCCGATGCAAATGTCTCAGCGCAATCTCCGCCTTGCAACCAAAATGCTCTGCCTTCTGCAGCCTGCGCAATATGTGAACGCAAATCATCACATTCACCTGCAAAAACTAAAGGTGGATAGCTCTTTAATTCCTTTACCGCCGAAGCTAATTCATCGGCTGGCCACTGTGGTTGCTGCGCAGCCACAAGGCTTGAATCAAAGAGACTATCCACGTTCAGTTGATTAATAGACATTAGGAAAGTCTAACTAACCGAAGAAGATCTCCGCT
>JACCDJ011062153.1_pt1 | contig 13421 bp, 9 predicted proteins | sample 7444481 | NCBI WGS metagenome assembly JACCDJ01 (sample SAMN15323435, study PRJNA562643) | freshwater metagenome | isolation source: river surface water | place: USA:Blue River Watershed | collected 2017-08-15 | reverse complement strand
CCACGACACCCACGACACCCACGACACCAGATCCAGTGGTGGGCAGTGCATTTGTACTGAGCAGTTCGGAAGTGGGTTCTGACGGACTTCTCTCTGCGGATGTGACCTGTGACGGATCTGGTTCGAGTCCATCTTTGACTTGGCGAAATGCGCCCGTGGGTACCAAATCATTTGCCTTGTTGATGAGCACTGACCCTGGCGACGGCACGTTGAAATACAACTGGGTCAATTACAACCTGTCCGCTTCATTGACAGGGCTTCCCAAAAACTCTGTGTTGGTAGGTACCTATGGCGCAGGCAGTGATGGCCCCACATTGGCGTACCAGCCGCCTTGCTCCCAAGGCCCTGGTTTGAAGAAATACAAATTCACTTTGTATGCGCTGTCCTATCCAACACCTCTCAAAACAACGACCAGCACTGTGACGGGCGTTGAATTGCTGAATTTGATGGCAAACGGCATTTTGGGGCAAGCCACGCTGGAGGCGGGTTATTCAAGAACAAGTGCTTCAACAGGCGCCTCCAGCGCATGTCTGTGGGTGAGAAATTCAATTCAAGCCAGCGCACAAGTACCCGTCAGTGTCAATTGTGATGCGCAGTATGCGTATGTCAGCTCGAAAGGTCTGCCTTCACACGCCATGATGACTGGCATTACAGCGACCAACTTACAGGTGCCAACAGCACAAAACTTTTGGGGATCGAATGGCTGGCGAATCCCATTGACGCCCGAGTGGGCTGTCAATCCTGTGTCTGCTGTCGATGGGCCCATCGGCATTGCTGTCAACGGTGTCCCAATTTTTAACCCGTGCAAGCAGGGGGGATGTCAGAACGGCGATACCAAAGTGTTGGGTGAATTAGACATTTGCAATGGCCATGCTGGCCGTGCGGATGATTACCACTACCATGCCGCGCCCATTTGTCTGATGGCCAATAAGCCTGAAAGCTATTGGAACACCCACCCTGTCGGTTGGGCTTTGGATGGTTATGGAATATTTGGGTTCAACAATGCCGATGGCCAAATTGCAAGTCGCGATGGTGTTTGTGGAGGTAACACCAGCAGCGTCTCCAATGCACCTTCTGGCTACAGTTACCACGTCAGCTCGGTGTCGCCCTATATTTTGTCGTGCTTCCGTGGTGTACCTAGCCCAGACTTGGCCAATCAAGCATCAAAGTTTTCTCCCATGCGACAACCGCCTGTCACACCGTTTGGTGTTTCCAACATGAGTTTGTCAACAGACATGGCTGATTCATATCAAGTTTTGGAATTCACCACGGAAAAATCTTTTGTGAGCACAGAAACAGGCAAAGACGCTTACACCAATTCGGCGGGCACCTACAAAATTCGCTACAAGGCCCTGGCGGATGTTGAATTGCAAACTGCGTTGGCCAAGGTTGAGAACAAAGGAAAGACGCTGTGCTGGGCATTTCAATTCAAAAATGCTGCAGGTGCTGTCAGCCAACCCGATGTGATTTATTGCAAATGAATCAGACATTCTCTTTACATGGGGGGTGGGCGCGTTGGTTGATCAATGCAGTTGCTTGTTGCTTGACAGTTCTCTGCACCATGTCATTGGCCAATGCGCATGAAGTGGCATCCAACAGACTGAGTCTTGTGCAAAGAGAGTCCTCGCACATTTCAGCTACTTTTTATATCAGCCCTCAAGATTTTTTCAAACCGGTTCTGGGTGTGCAAATCACGGCACCAACAATCTACATTCATTTGGCGAGCCTGGGCGATGATGCCTTTTTAGATTTGTTCACAAAAGCTCAAAATTTCTATCAACAGAACATAAGTTTCAAATTGAACAAAGACAAGATGGCGCAACGGGGTGATTGGCAATTCGCATCTTGGCAGTCTGTGAGGCAGCAAATTCAATTGGACTTGGCGCAACAACTGGTGAATCCGAACGCGCATGCGCACACAGAGCCGGTTCAATTCAGCGTTCAATTGACTGGCAATTCTGAATTGTCGGTGGTCCAACCCAAACTCCCACCGCATTGGGGAAAAGTTTTGGTGATTGCCAGCAAGCCGCGGCAAAGGTGGATTGACAGCACTGAAAGTTCGCAATGGATCAAATTTTGAATTGGCGTCTGAAGTTCACCTTCTTGGCCCTGTGTGCAACCTTGGCCTCATGTGGAGGAGGTGGTGGCTCAACGGTTGTGCCCAGTGACACTGCAAGCACATCGCCTTCGGGCTCGGGTCCATCTGTACCCAACCCAATGCCCCCCGATGCCGTCACCTCTGGCGCTTTCAGTGCAACCTGGGTCATGGGTTCACCCACAGCAGATGCCATCACTTTCAATGTGCACAGCGCAGATCAGCAGGGTGCTGTCTCCATTGAGTATGGAGCCAACAGCCTTCAATACGATCAACAAACAGGGCCTGTGCAGCTTCAAATGGACAAGCCGCTAGAGATGATGCTGACAAATTTGAAAGCGGGTACGCGGTATTTTTACCGCTTGCGATTTCAAGCCAGCAACAACAAGGAGGTGGTGGTCACGCCCGAATATGAATTTCAGACAGCCAAATCAGCGGGACAGGCCTTTGTTTTTGCCATCCAGGGTGATTCGCATCCCGAGCGTCTCAAAACACAATTTGACGCCGATTTGTACAAGCGAACATTGTTGCGCGCTGCAGCAGACAAACCTGATTTTTACATCTTGAGTGGTGACGACTTCAGCGTCGACACCCTCAACCCCGACACCATCACGTCAGCCCAAGTGCGCGAACGCTATACCTTGCAAAGACCCTATTTGAACTTGATTGGCCGTACCTCACCCTTGTATTTGGTCAATGGCAATCACGAGCAGGCAGCACGTTATTTGTTGAACGGTACGCCCGACAATGTGGCGGTCTGGGCCCAAAATGCAAGGAATTCTCTATATTCTCAACCTGCCCCCAACGCCTTTTACTCGGGTAATTTAGAGCAGATTCCGTTCATTGGTTTGTTGCGGAATTATTTCGCATGGACTTGGGGGGATGCACTTTTTGTGGTCATTGATCCCTACTGGGAGTCACCCGTTGCAGTCGACAATCAATTTGGTGGAACGAGCAAGCGCCAGAGCATGTGGGATGTGACCCATGGCGATGCCCAATACAACTGGCTGAAACGCACGCTTGAACAAAGCAAGGCCAAATTCAAATTTGTTTTTGCGCACCACATCATGGGAACAGGGCGCGGGGGCATTGAGTTGGCCAAATTGTGGGAGTGGGGTGGTGCGAGCCAAAATGGGCAGTTGGACTTTGCTGTGCAACGGCCAACTTGGACCACGCCCATCCACCAACTCATGGCCGCCAACAAAGTCAGCATCTTCTTCCAAGGGCATGATCACATTTGGGTGCGGCAAAAACTTGATGGCGTGACTTACCAAACTTTGTCGCAGCCTGCAGACCCCAATTACACCCTATGGAATGCAGATGCTTACCTCACGGGCGATAAGTTTCCCAACACGGGCTACACGCGGGTGAGTGTGAGCCCCAATCAAGTCAAAGTTGATTACGTCAGAACTTACCTCCAAAAAGATGAAGGTCCCGGTAAGGTGCATGGCGAGGTCGCTTTTACCTACACTTTACCTTGAGGTGGTCTGATGGCATTCCAAACCTTGCGCTTGTGCATTTTGATTGTGGTGTCCGCCGTCTGTGCCAGTTGCGGGGGTGGCGGGGGAGCGACTGAAACAGCCAGTGTTGCAACACCCATCGCCACGCCCCCGGCAGTTCCAGATGCCACACAGGTCTTTGAAGGCAATATTTTGTTGGCAGCACCGACCGATACAAGCATCAAAATGCTCGTGCTGACACCACGCTCTGGCGCACTGAATGTGGCCTATCAATCCAATTTGGCGATGCAAGACATCCAGATGGCGGCTGGCATGGTCACCTCAAGCGTGCCCAAGGAAATTCAATTGACGGGTCTCAAACCCAACACGCGATACACCTACAAACTGACCCTGCAAACCAGCACGGGCAACTTGGTGTCGTCAACCTACAGCTTCTGTACAGCCAAACCCGTTGGTACTTCTTTCACATTCACGCTTCAGGCTGATTCTCACCTTGATGAAAACTCAGACCTGGCGGTATACAAGCAAACCTTGGGCAATGTTTTGTTGGATCAACCCGATTTCCACATTGACTTGGGCGATACCTTCATGACTGAAAAGTACAGCGAGCCTTTGACGGCCACGGTGCAAGCTGCCGCCAATGCCGCCATTGTCAATCAACGTTATGTCTATGAGCGGAATAATTTTGGTTTGGTGACACATTCAGTCCCATTGTTTTTGGTCAATGGCAATCACGATGGTGAATTGGGTTGGTTGCTCAACGGCACAAACAATGCGCTTCCAGTGTGGGCAACAACTGCCAGACAAACTTATTTCGCCAACCCTAAGCCCGATGGTTTTTATCTGGGAGACACATTGAAAGATGCGCAGACGGGTGATCGGGCCTCTTGGTACGCATGGCAGTGGGGTGATGCGCTGTTTGTGGTGTTAGATCCTTATTGGAGCAGTCCTGCGCAGTCCAACAAAGATGGTTGGAATCTCACCCTGGGCGAGCGGCAATATCAATGGCTCAGCAAAACATTGGCAGACAGCCCAGCCAAGCACAAAATGGTTTTCATTCACAACCTGGTGGGCGGCTTGGATGGGCAGATGCGAGGCGGCATAGAAGCAGCACCGTTTTTTGAATGGGGCGGCAAAAATTTAGATGGCAGTGCTGGTTTTGCTTCCCGGCGGCCCGGTTGGGAATTGCCCATTCATGCATTGTTGGTCAAGCACAAAGTCAAAGCGGTCTTTCATGGCCATGATCACTTGTACGCCAAACAAGATTTAGATGGCATTGTGTACCAAGCCGTACCGCAACCCAGTGCCAAAAACTTCAGCAGTGGTGCCAGTTTGGCCAAAGACTATCACTACAACAGTGGCGATGTCCAGAGCAGTTCAGGACACCTGCGAATCAAAGTAACGCCTACGCAATTGAGCGCAGAGTATGTTCGCTCGTGGTTACCACAGCAAGAGACCGCAACGCGCAAGAACCGCCAAGTTGATGCGTCTTGGTGATTTATGCGCGGGGCAAGAATTTGCCTGACCCTTGCTGGGGAGTGCGACCGTTTTTGAAAGACCACGTTCCATTGACCATCACCTTTTGAATGCCTGTACACATTAGCAAAGGTTGGTCGAAAGTGGCTTGATCGGAAATGATGGCTGCGTCAAATAAAACCAAATCGGCAAACCAGCCTTCTTTGATCTGGCCCCTGTCTTTGAGGCCAAAGCGTTTTGCAGAAAGCCCCGTCATTTTGTGGATGGCTTCGGGCAAACTGAAAAGCTTTTCATCGCGCGCATAGTGGCCCAATACTCTGGCAAAAGTCCCCCACAACCTAGGGTGAGGGCGCTCATCGTGCGGCAATCCGTCTGAGCCAATCATGGTCAGTGGATGTTGCAACACGCGGCGTACATCGGCTTCGTCCATCTGAAAATAGCACGCACCGCCAGGCATCAGTTGCTGACAAGCTTCTTGTTGGCTTAAGCCCCATTCAGAGGCAATGTCTGCCAAATAACGACCCACCATGTCGGGATGCGGGTCACTTCGTGTGATCAAGATTTGAATCACACCATCCACGAGGTCCGTGCGCAGCAAGGTAGAGCCTGCGTTGTAGGGGTAAGCATCCAGACCAATTTCTTGTGTCTTGGCCATTCGGTCGATCAAGGCCAAGGTTTCAAGGGTGCGACCCCAGTTTTTGGGGCCTGCGCATTTGTGATGTGACAGGATCCAAGGTGTTCGGCCAGCTTTGGCTGTCTCTGCGGCTTCGTGCATGGCGTCAATGATGCTGTCCATTTCTGAGCGCATGTGTGTGACATACACGCCACCGTACTGCCCGACCACGCGCGTCAGGGCTTTCATTTCTTCTGCATCCGCAGCCCCTGCGGGTTGATAAAACAAACCGGAGGACAGGCCCAATGCACCTTCTTGCATGGCGTGTGTCAATTGCGCTGCCATGGCCAAAACCTCGGATTCGTTCGCTGGACGGTTCAAATCAGCCATGTGGGCCGCTCGCAAGGTGGTGTGCCCGATCAACGAGGCGACATTCACCGAAGGTTTCACAGCTTCAATGGCCTTGGCATAGGAGCTCAGGCTGGGGTATTTGAATTCGGTGGTGTGCAACAGGTCCAGAGGTGAAATGGGGTTCTGAGTGACCCATGGAACCAAGGACAGTCCGCAATTGCCTGTGATGACGGTGGTGACACCTTGCGACACTTTGGCCAGCATCTGAGGGTCACGCAGGACCTGCGCATCGTCATGCGTGTGCACATCGATGAAGCCTGGGGCCAAGGTGAGGCCCTGGCAATTGACGATGTCAATTGCGCCGCATGCCTTGGGATCAATGTGCGAAGCAATTTGAGCGATGCGATCTTCACGAATCAAAACATCGCAAACCCGTGCAGGTGCGCCAGTGCCATCCAGCAGGTTGGCGTTTTGAAGCAAATGCGTGTTCATGGACTGGCTTGCGCTTGCTTGTTGCATCAAGTGGCCTCTTTCTCTGAATGGGGCCAAGCCCATTGAATCCAGGGATGTTGATCAACGTCTTGACCATGCTGATGCAAGACTTCACGGTATTGCGATTGCAATTCAATGGCCTTGGGACCTAACTTTTGCAAGACCAATATCATCAAGAGTTCAATCACCAAGAGGTGCGCAATGTAGGCCTCCGTCCCCACGCGCATGACGGCATCAGGCGGCACCATGACATCAATCACCACATCCGCCATGTCAGCCAGGGGTGTGTGAGGCTGTGTGATGGCAATGACTTTGGCACCTTGTTGACGCGCAAACGTCACCGACTCTAAAAGGAAAGGCATCCGGCCAACGTGCGAAATGGCCACTGCAACGCCGTGGATGCCCAAGGAGGCTGCAGAAATCAGTTGCTTGTGCGCATCATGAATGGCGTGCGCTGCTTTGCCCAATCGGAACAGTCGGCCTTGCAAATCGTCGGCCATGAACGCCGATGTGGTGCCAACTGAATAGCAATCGATGCGCGTGGCTTGTGCAAGGAGGTCAGCTGCTTCGTTGAGTGTGTTGGGGTTGAGTTGATGTTGCAATGCAGCGATGGAGGCTGCTGTGCTGCCCAAAATTTTTTGGACGATCACAGCGCAATCATCTTCCAAGCTGACGGCTCGATGCACTGAGGACGTCCGTCCCAAATCTTGGGCCAGTGCCAATTTAAATTCGCGAACACCTTCAAAGCCAAATTGCCTTGTCGTTCGCATGATGGTGGGCATCGAGACATGTGCTTGCGCGGCCAAAGCATCAACGCTCATTGTCAGTGCCTGCTCGGGATCTTTCAAAATCAGGGCAATCACCTGTTGCTGTGCTCGTGGCAAGGCATTCGCCTTGGATTTCATGCGTTTGAGCAGAGAGGAGGCTACTGCATTCATGGTTTTAAAAATTCACAGAAATCGCATCGACCACGTTGAATTGCTCGTCGATCATTGGCATCCAGCGCCATTTGTCAAAAGTTGTGCAAGGATGGGAAATACCGCTGCCGACCAACTGTCCTACTTGTGGATGCTCATTGACAGGTGCGGAAGCGTCGAAGTGCAGATAAGCATGTTGGTCGTTCAGTGCTTCGATGTGCCAATGCGAAGGCACCCCCCGGGTCGCCAAATCGCCTAATTGGGCACGCCACAAGGCAACTGGCAAGTCCAAGTCGTAGGACACATCGCGTTTGCCCATGGTGAGGAGCGCCAAGCCTGGCTCTGGACAAGACTGCACGCTGCTGATGACTTCCAAGGCTGGCTTGAGGGTCTCGCGCAAGTTCAGTCGCTCTCCCACGCATTGCAACATTTTTCGGTATTGCACATGGTCGTGTGTGAGGTAGCAACCTGAGCGCAGAATACCGCGTGCAGGGCGCTTCAAATGCGGTTTGAGGTCCTTGGCCACCAGGTCAAAGATGGCTGATCCACCCGCAGTCAGCAAGACTTCATCGTGCTCAAAAAGTTGCTCCGCTTCGCAAGCGACGGTCAGCTGCTGCAAGCGTGCCATCAAGGCTGCAACATGCGTTTGATCGTGCGCATGATTGCAAGTGGCCAGTGCACCCTCATAGGTTTCAACGCCACACAGTTGCATGTGAGGTGTGTGCTTGATCAGCCTGGCCAATTCCAAGGCTTGCGCATGGTCGCGACAGCCGGTGCGTTTGCCTTCAATGCCCAACTCAATCAACACCGTCAAGTTGAGCTGCGAACCTCGGCTAGCCCGCCATTGTGCGATGGCTTCCATTTGAGCCATGGAGTCGACGAGAAAGTAAACCCGCAATTCTGGAAAGGCTTGCAGCAAGGCAGCCAACGCATCCAAGTCAGGCGCTTGGTACACCTGGTTGGCAATGATGATGCGTTTCACGCCATTGCGTGCACCTAAGCTGGCTTGAAACACAGTGGCAAAACTGATGCCCCATGCGCCGGCGTTCAGCTGCATTTGGTACAACTCAGGTGACATGGTGGTTTTGCCATGTGGGGCAATGTCCAAGCCGCGCTGTTTGCAGAAATTTTGCATCCACTGCAGGTTGTGCTGCAGGGCAGATTGGCGAACGATGGCAAGAGGAAAGGGCAGATCGCCCTTGAGAACTTGCCAACGCTGTGCACCCACATCTTTCAAATCAAGGGGCGCCAAGTGGCCAGGAAAACCTTTGAAGGAGGCGTTGAGTTGGAGGGTCATGGTTGTTTAAATGTCATCAAGGCGAATGCAGGCTGCAGCGTGTTCAAGTCCCAAGTGGGTCAGCTCTGGCACTTGTTCTGCACACTGCGCAAGGGCATGGGGACAACGCGTTCTGAAGACGCAACCTGAAGGTGGGTTCAGGGGGCTGGGCGGTTCGCCATGCAAAACCACCACCGGAGCCGGTTGTTGGGGGTCGGGAACAGGCGCTGCTGCAAGCAAGGCTTGGGTGTAGGGATGGCGTGGTTTGGCAAACAATTCTGCAGCAGGCGCTGTTTCCATGACCCGACCCAAATACATCACCACCACGTGATCACACAAATACTCGACCACATCGAGATCGTGCGAGATGAAGAGCAGGGTCAAGCCCAGTTGTGATTTCAAGCGAATCAAGAGGTTCACAATTTGCGCTTGAATGGACATGTCCAATGCGGACAGAGGTTCATCTGCCACGATGAATTTCGATTCTGTGGCCAATGCCCGTGCAATTCCCAAGCGTTGCTTTTGCCCACCTGAAAATTCGTGAGGAAAGCGAGTGGCGTGTTCAGCTTTGAGCCCCACCAACGCCAACAATGCTTCAATGCGTGCTTGGCGTTGTACGCCCACGTGCAGTCGATGCGTGTCCAGCACTTCATTGAGCATGTCTCCTGCCCTTTGGCGAGGATTCAAGCTGGGGTCTTGAAACACCATCTGCATTTGGCGGCGCAAGGGGCGCATGGCCGATGGCGAAAGATCTTGAATGGCTTGACCCTCAAAATAAATCTGGCCTTGGGTGATGGGCACCAACTTCAAAATGGCTCGCCCCAGGGTGCTTTTGCCCGAGCCCGATTCGCCCACCAAGCCCAAGGTTTGACCCGCGCGAATTTGCAAACTCACGTTGGCGACAGCGCGCACGCGTTGTTCGCCTTTGCCAAATTCCACGCTGAGGTTTTCCAGCTGCAGCAGGTTGGAGGGGGGTGGCGATGTGAGGGTCATGCGGCAAGCTCAAAGTGGCACAAAGCTTTGTGCTCTGAGGATCCGCGCCATGCGGGGGGGATTTCTTTGCAGGAAGTTTGGCATTCGCTGCATCGCGGTGCAAAGCTACACCCTTGCAGTGTTTGGTTCATCGACGGTGCTTGCCCGGGAATGTCTTGCAATGCGACGGTTTGACCGCTTTGCTTGGCGAGTTGTCGGGCCCTTCCGGGCAAACAAGCCAGCAATCCCTGCGTGTAGGGGTGCTGCGGTTTGGCAAACACGTCTCCCACTTTGCCATGCTCCACAATTTGACCGGCATACATCACGGCCACACGCGCGGCATGGTGCGCCACCACACCCAGGTTATGCGTGATGAACAGCATGGCCATGCCAGTGTCTTTTTGCAGCCGACCCATGAGGTTCAGAATTTGCGCTTGGATGGTGACATCCAATGCCGTTGTCGGTTCGTCAGCAATCAACAGGCGGGGCTCGCAAACCATCGACATGGCAATCATCACGCGCTGGCGCATGCCACCAGAAAGTTGGTGTGGGTATTCATGAAAGCGTTGATGCGCTGCCGGAATTTCAACTTGCTCTAATGCACGCAGGGCACAAGCTTTGGCAGCAGTTGGGTCGAGACCTAGGTGCAAACGAACCGACTCTGCAATTTGTTGACCCACTGTCATGACAGGGTTCAAACAGGTCATGGGCTCTTGAAAAATCATGGCCACCTGATGCCCTCGCAGTTTGCGCATGTTGTGCTCTGACAAATTCAGCAGGTTTTGTTCAGGTTCTGTACCATTTTGAAACACCACTTCGCCTTGGCAATCCCAATGGGCGTTGCGTGCCAGCAAACGCATGATGCTCAAAGCGGTCAGAGACTTGCCACTGCCCGACTCACCCACCAAGGCCAGTGTTTCGCCAGGCATCACCTCGAAATCGATGCTGCGTATCAAATTCAAACGCGCATTTTTTTGAACCAAGGTGGTGTTCAATCTCCGAACACGCAAAGTTGGCGCTGGCGTGAGCATTGCGGCTGCAGTGTCAGGGGTCATGCACTGCCCTTAAGTCGTGGGTCTAACAAATCGCGCACACCATCGCCCAGCACTTGCAATGACAATGCAGTCAGGACAATGGCCAGTCCAGGAAAAAACAAAGTCCAAAGCGCACGGTCTGCGTATTGGGTGCTGGACGCCACCATGGTGCCCCAAGTGGGAATTTCTGCGCCCACACCCACGCCTAAAAATGACAGCCCCGCTTCTGCCAACAAGGCATAGGCAAAAATGAAACTCCATTGCACCAAGATGGGCGACATCAAGTTGGGCAGAATGTGATTGAGCAGCAACCGTGGCGTGGTCAGCCCGACGGCCTGTGCGGCCTCGATGTAGGGCAACTCCCGAATGACCAAGGTAGAAGCACGAACAACACGGGCGACGCGCGGTGTATAGACCAAGGTCAGGGCCAGCACCACATTCAAGGGGCTGGCGCCCAAAATAGACACCAGGGCAATGCCCAGCAAAATATCGGGAAAGGCCATCATGGCATCCACAAGGCGCATCAACACGGCATCGAGGCTTTTGAAAAAGCCCGCCAACAAGCCCATCAATGTGCCAAAGAATGCGGCCAACAAAGCGGTGCCGGCACCAATGGCCAGCGAGTAACGTGCGCCATAAAAAATCCGACTGGTCATGTCGCGACCCAGTTCATCGGTGCCAGACCAGTGACTCCAGTTGGGTGCTTTCAGCCGCTGACTGACTTTCATGGCCATGGGTTCATAGGGCAAAACCCAAGTGCACAACATTGCCATCAGCACCATGACCAACAGCAGCAAGGCCGCCAACAACACCACGCGCCGTGCAAACAAAATTCGGAATGTTTCGCGCCACTCAAGCATGTCTTACCCGTGGGTCAACCACCATGTACAAAACATCGATGAGAAAATTGATGATGACGTAGACCCCCGCAATGGCCAGCAATGCGCCTTGAATGATGGGATAGTCTCTGCGCAACACGGCGCGCACCACCAAGTTGCCAAGGCCCGGCAAATTGAACACCGTTTCCGTCACCACGGCGCCGCCAATCATGAGGGCGAGTGTCAAGCCCAAGACGGTGAGGATGGGCACCAAGGCATTGCGCAAACCATGGTTCAACACCACGGCCATTTCCGACAAGCCTTTGGAGCGTGCCGTGCGAATGTAATCTTCATTCAAGATGTCCAACATCGAGGCACGGGTGAATCGAATGATGAGCGCAGAGTTCAAAGTGCCCAAAACGAATGCAGGCAACAGCAAATGGTGCAGTCTTGTGAGCCAGCTGGCGCCTGGATCACCGTAACCAGAAACCGGAAACCATCCTGCGCCGACAGCCAGCAGTTGAATCAACACCAAGCCCATCCAAAAACTGGGCATGCTGGCCCCTAACATGGCCAAGGTGCTGACGCACTGGTCGATCCATTTGCCTCGCCACACAGCGGCTGCAATGCCACAGGGAACGCCTATCAGCATGGCCATGCTGACTGCCAATACGGCCAGTGTGAGGGTGGGTTCAACGCGGTCTAACAGCACTTGTGTGACCGGCATTTGCAGAAAAATGGATTGCCCTAAATTGCCCTGCAATATTTCTGTCGCCCAGTATAAAAATTGCGTGAACAAAGGTTGGTCTAAGCCATAGCGTTGCCTGGTCAAGGCAATGTCTTGGAGGCTGGCCTGATCGCCCAGCAGCAAAGCGATTGGATCGCCCGCTGCCAAGCGCGTCAGAATGAACACCAACACCGACACCAAAGACAGCACCGCCAACATGCCGCCAAAGCGGTTCATCAGCGAGCGTCCAAGGTGTTGAAGCCTCATCGAGTGAGCCTTACTTGGTCAAGCCTGCGTTCCAGAAAAACGGCCACGTGGCGGGGGTGTAACCCTCCAGCTTGGCGGATCTTGCAGACAAGCTGCTGAACTTGCCGACGTTGATGTAAGGCACTTCGGTGTAGACCACTTGCTGAACAGCAGACCACAGTTGCGCGCGCTTGGCGGGGTCTGTGGTGTGGTTGAAATCACCCAAGACTTTGGCTTTGGCAGGTGAACTCCACCAGCCTGGTGCGCCTTCGCCCAATTGAGGTGGGGACAGCATCGGCTCTGGGAATTGACCCGAGTGGGTCATGTAAATGTCCCACACTTTGGAGTCGCCGCGCCGCTGAACCAAGGTGGCCCAATCGACCACTTGCATTTCAGTTTTGAAGCCCGCTGCGCGCAATTGCTCGGCCATCACTTGCACCATGGTGTGGTGGAACTCATATTGGCGGCTGGTTAAGAGGCGAATGGTTTCGCCTTTGTAGCCCGCTTTGTCAGCCATGTCTTTGGCGCGTTTGGCATCTTGCTTGTTGTATTGATCGGTCCCAGCCGTTGAGTAATAAGGTGTTCCTTGTGGAAAGTGATTGCCCTCAACGGTGAAGAAACGTTTGTCACCATAAGCGGCCGTCAACATCTCGCCTTCGCCAATGGCGATTTGAATCGCTTGACGAATTCCTTGATTGGCCAAGACACCTTCTTTGGTGTTGAAGACCATGTAGGGGAAACCAAAGGAGGGCGTGATGATGGGCACCACACTTGGGCCACCTTTTTCAACGCGAGGCAAAGCGTCAACATTGAGTTGATCTGCAAAATGAAACTGTCCAGACAAGGCGCCTTCAACACGTGTATTGGCATTGGGAACGGGCGTGAATCGCAACTCATCTAGCAAGGCCTCGCGCTTGCCTGCATAGCCCGAGGGCGCTTCTGTG